>Ga0307372_10000134_pt1:0-117500 | contig 121295 bp, 119 predicted proteins | sample OX1MG_FD_202533 | JGI IMG/M metagenome (GOLD analysis project Ga0307372, IMG submission 202533) | Soil microbial communities from Risofladan, Vaasa, Finland - OX-1 | ecosystem: Environmental > Terrestrial > Soil > Coastal area > Acid sulfate soil | place: Finland: Risofladan, Vaasa... | reverse complement strand
AGCACGTTCGACAGCCTTCGTGCGCTCGACTGGTCGCGGTTGGTCAACGCGGCGACGAGCCGGTCGCGACAGCCCTCCATCAGGCCGCGGACCACCTGCCTGAGCTCGGCGCCGGCCGAGTAGACCCGCGAGAGCTCCACCAGGGCCTCGGAGGCGCGGCCGGACAGCACGTCATCGAGCAGCGCATCCAGCACGCGGGGGTCGGCGATGCCCAGCAGCGAGCGGGCGCCTTCGAGGGTGATGGGACCGACCGCAAGCGGCACGAGCTGGTCCATCAAACCGACCGCGTCGCGCATCGAACCCTGCGCGGTCCGGGCGATCAGCTGCATCGCTGGGGGGTCGACCTGCACGTTCTCGGCTTTTGCGATGTGGGTCAGCCGCGAGACGATCTGCTCCTCGCTGTGACGGCGGAATAGGAAGTGCTGGCAGCGGCCGATCACGGTCAGCGGCATCTTCTGGGCGTCGGTCGTGCACATCACGAAGACGGCGTGCGGCGGCGGCTCCTCGAGTGTCTTCAACAGCGCGTTGAAAGCGTCGGGCGTCAAGCCGTGCGCCTCGTCGATGATGTAGACCTTGTAGGGGCCTCGCGCCGGCGCGAGGTTCACCTTCTCACGCAGGTCGCGGACGTCGTCGATGCCTCGGTTCGAGGCGGCGTCTATCTCGATGAGGTCCAGCGCCGAGCCGGCCGTCATCTCGATGCACGACTCGCACTTGTTGCAGGGCTCAGCCGAGTCGCGCGCGCGGCCCGTGCAGTTGAGCGCCTTGGCGAGCAGGCGCGCGGCCGACGTCTTGCCGGTGCCGCGGCTCCCGCTGAACAGGTAGGCGTGCGCCACGCGGCCCGAGATGATCGCGCCCTGCAAGGCCCGCGATGAGGCGTCCTGGCCGACCAGGTCGGCGAAGGTCTGCGAGCGGTACTTGCGGTACAGGGACTGGTATTCAGGCATATAACCCCGCGAAACCTGAGCCCCCGGCGTAGTTTCGCGGGGACCCCTTCTTCTTTAATCCGAAATCGATGGCCGCGCACCCCCGCTTCGATCGAAGACCCCCAGCTCGCACCACGGTTCGCGGCTCAGGCCCGGATGTCTGCGGCACCCTCAGGCTCTCTCCTTACCGCTGCTTCCTTCCGGACCTGACGGGGTTCGGAGACCCGAGCTGCGCAGGTCCCAACCTTTCAACGCCGTTTGCCGCGGCCGGGCGTGAGAACCCAGACCTCAGCGCGGGAATTCGGTCCGGCTAAGGCGGATTGCCGATTCAGGGTACCGCCAGCACCCCACTTAGCGCGACCGCCACCCATCTTACCCGGGCTCCGCGGCCGCGACCGGTCGTCGGGACACCCAGGCCAGGTGGACGAAGGTGGCCACGGTCGCGATGGGAATCACGACCTCGGCCGCCGCGACCACCGGGCTCGAATCCTGGTTGAGGCCGCGGAACAGGCAGACTCCCCCCAGCAGAATCAGGATCAACGAGGTCGAGACCTGGCCGGTGAGGGTGTGGCGCAGCTCGGGGCGTCGGTGCCACGCGATCAACAGGGCACCGCCCAGCGCCGGCAGCAGGTAACGGGCGACGACCACCCCCGCGAGCCACAGGGGAAACGCTCCACCGGCGCTCAGCCCGACGGCCACCGCGCCCATGAAGATGCCGTCGACGACCGGGTCGAGCCCGCCGCCCAGCGTGGACGGGCGCTCGAAGCGGCGCGCGACCGTGCCGTCGACCAGGTCGCTCAGCCCCGCGATCGCGATGGCGACCGCGAGGAACCCGAGCCTGCCCGCCGTCAATGAGTAGGCGAGCGCGGGCGCCGCAAGGTAGGCGCGGGCCAGCGACACCTGGTTCGCTTCGCCAGGGATGAAGCCACCCACCGCGGCCACCACCGCGAACCACAGGGCATACAAAGCCTGCGGCCCCGGCGGATGGGTGGCCAGGATCCAGGCCGCGCCTGCTACGAGATAGATGGCGCCGGCGATCACGCCCGGCCGGGTCGGTCGCATGTCCCTAGTGTGGGGTCGGCGAGGCGGGCGGCGTGGGCGACGGGCTCGGCGCCGGAGGCTGATACGGCGGAGCGCCGGGCGGCGGGTCGCCGCCGCACGGGTACTGCGGCTCGCCCGTGCCCTTGAGAAAGATCTCGTTGTACCCGCCGCTGGTCGTGTACCCGCCGTCGTAGTTGCAGACCTGCCGTGTCACCACCCCGGCCGGCTGGACCCACATCGCCGGCCACGGATGAGTCGAGTAGTACTGCTCGAGGAACGGCTTCCACACGGAGATGCCCACGTTCTCGCCGAACAGCTGCGCGGTCGGGCACTCCCATCCGGACGGAGGAAAGTTGGTGGCGAGATACGCATAACCGGAGTTGCAGGTCGGGCCGGCGTCGATGTGCATCAGCGACGCGGCGACCGCAAGGTTGGGGGTGTAGCCGATGAAGATCGAGCCCGTGTAAGCCTCGGTCGTCCCCGACTTGCCCGCCACCGGCTTGCTGCCGAGGTTGCCGAGGTAAAGCTTGACCGGCCCGCGCAGCAGGTCCGTCATGACGTAGCTCAGGTCGGGGCTGATCACCTGTGTCCGGGGCGCATTCGGGTCCAGCGCCTCTAGCACCTTGCCGTCGGCGTCGGTCACCTTCAGCACGGCGTGCGGGCTGATCCGGTATCCGCCGTTGTCGAAGGCGGAGTACGCGGCCAGGTGCTCGGCCATCGAGATGGGATCGTGGCCCAGCGTGGTGGCGACGCCGTCCGGGTTCTCGATCTGCGCGGTCACGCCCAGGTTGTGCATCAGCCCGATCACGCGGCTGCCGCCTTCTTGCGCATAAGTCCACAGGGCCGGCAGGTTGCGGGACTGAGCCAGCGCGGTCCGCAACGTGATGTACCCCTCGTGCTTGCCGTCCCAGTCGTTGAACGTGTGACCGCCGATTACGCCTGTCTGGTCGTTGAGCAGGCTGGCGGGAGTCACGATCCCAGCCTGCAAGGCGGCCGCGTAGGTGTAGACCTTGAACGAGGATCCGACCCCTCGCCATCCCAATGGATCCATGCCGGTGAGGTTGATCTGGCCTCTGATCGCGGCATTGTTGTAGTCCGCACTTCCGACCATGGCGAGGATCTCTCCGTCGTTCGGGTTCATGACGAGCATCGCGCCCGTGTTGACCCCCCGTTTGGCGTAGGTGCTCACGCCCGCCTTGACCCAGTGGTCCGCCAGCGCCTGCGTGCCCAGGTCGAGCGTGGTCGTGATCGTAAGGCCGCCCTCATAAAGCGCCTGCTTCCCGTACCGCTGCTCGATGTATTGCTCGATGTAGTCGACGAAATGCGCGGTCAACGGGCTGGGCTGGGCCGGCAGGGCGTTGTGCGCCGTGATCATCTTCGCCAACATGTCGCTCTTGTAGATGGAGTTGGCGGCGTTCGCGCCGAGGTCTCCGACTGCGACCAGGCTGTCGAGCACCTCTCGCCAGCGCACCTTGGCCGCCTCCAGCTGGTCGGGCGTGCCGAACGGGTCGTAGTCGGATGGCGCCTGGGGCAGTCCGGCGAGAAAGCTCGCCTGCGCCCAGGTCAGGTTGGAGGCGTGAACCCCGAAGTACGTTTCGGCGGCCGCCTCCGCCCCGTATGCGCCGTTGCCGTAATTGATCCCGTTCAAGTACAGCTCGAGAATCTGCTGCTTGGTGTAGCGACGCTCCATCTCCTCGGCCAGCAGGAGCTCGCGAAACTTGATGCTGATGGTGCGGCTCGGCAGCGCCGCGCCGGTGTCGAGCACCTCGTTCTTCACGACCTGCTCGGTGATCGTCGAGCCGCCCAGGGTGGCCGAGCGATGGGTCAGGTCGTAAACGATCGCGATCGCAAGGCGTCGGTAGTCAACGCCCGAGTTCTGGTAGAAGGTGCGGTCCTCGGTGTCGATGGTCGCCAGCTGCAGCTTGGTGCTGATCTTGCTCAGCGGCACCACCGTCCGGTTCTCGTGGTAAAACGCTTCGATCAGATTCCCGTTGCGGTCCAGGATTCGGGTGGTCTGCGTGAAGTTGGCCGCCTTGATGGCGTCGATCGACGGCAGGTCGCCGGCGAAGTAGTCGACGATGCCGATGGTGGCTCCGGTTCCGATCAAGCCCATGATCGAGATGACGATCAGGACCACCAGCGAGAAGCGCATCAGCCAGTGGTGCGAGACTCGCTTCTGCGGCCGTCGGGGCCGGGGACGCACCCGAGGGCGAGTCCTCTTGCGCCTCACGTTCGCTTTCACGGCAAGACGGCGGATCTCGAAAGGAGTTCGCGGCGACGGGCCAAGAGCGGGACCTCCAGGGACGTTTTCTGAGACGTAGGCTGAGTCCGGTGCGCTGGAGTTTACGCGGAGGCGCCGCCCTCCCGCGAGGGGTTACCGCAGGCCCAGCGCTTGGGCCCCCTGGTCTGCCAGGCCCATGATCGGGTTCCCCAACAGCCCGTACGCAACGATGACAAAGCACAGCGCGACGGCTCCCATGGAGGACAGGCGGGTGAGGAGCGGGAGGGCCGCGGAGGCGCCCCGGCGCCCTTCCTCGAGCGGGCTCTGGAGGTAAATCGTGCGGAGGGTGCCGAGCGCGGCGGCGATTCCCAGGATCCAACCCAGGGCTCCCAGCGCGAGGAGCGCGAAGTGCCCGCTCTGCGCCAGGGCTGCGGCGACGGCCAGCTCCCCGAAGGCGCCTGCCAGCGGAGGCGCGCCGGCGAGCGAGAGCATGGCGAGGGCAAGCGCAGCCGCGCGAGCGGGACGAAGGGCGCCGAGGCCCGCGATCGCCGCCTCTCCCCCCTCCGCCCGGCCGAGCACCGCCGGCCCGCAGGTGGCCGCCACCACAAACGCTCCAAGCAGGAAGAGCGAGGCGCCGACGCCCGTCCGGTAATGGGTCACAAGCCCGGCGACGAGCCACCCTACCTGGCCGGCGGCCAGGTAAGCGAGGCGGGTCCTGGGGGCGCGGACCGCCAGGGCGGCGGCGCCGCCACCCACCATGGCGATCGCCGCGAGCACCTCGAGGTATGGGGAGTAAACGGCCGAAATCGGAAGGAGCGCCGCGCCGAGCTTGATCGCAACGATCACCGCGCCGGCCGCGATCAGCCCAACCGCCAGGCCCGACCCCAGGGGCGATGCGCCGAGGCCCGCCGGGAGTCCCGCCACCTGGAACGGCACCAGGCTTGCCCGCATCGCCAGCCCGCTGAGGAGCAGCACGACCGGGATGGCGAGGGCGACCGAGGGAGCTGAACCGAGGAGCACGGCGCGGATGGCGGCGATGTCCTGGTTGCCCGTCGTGGCGTAGAGGTACGCGATACCCATCAGCAAGAGAGCGCTGGCCAGCCCGCCCGCCAGCAGCGACCGCAGGGCCAGGTCGGGGCGGCGCAGCGACACCATCACGACGCCGGCCGCGGCGGCCAGCTCGAGACCCGCCCACAGGGCGACGAGGTCGCCGGCCGAGGCCGCGACCATGACGCCAAAAGCGGCGAGCAGCGGCATCGCCACGCCGATCGGGATGGAGTCCTCCGTCGTCCAGTCGGCGGTCGCGATCGCCAGCGCCGCCGCGAGCAGCACCGCCGCCTTGGCGAACAAAGCGAACCGATCCTGGACCAGGGCGCCCCCGAAGTAAGTGCTCAGGGTTGCGCCAACCCAGAGCTCGAGCCCGAACGCGACCACCGCCACAGCAGCCGCGAGAGCCGGCAGGCGCCGGCGTGACGACGCTGAGAGCCACGAGAAGCGCCCCGCCAAGAGGGCGAGGACCGCTGCCGCCACGATCAGGGCATCCGGAACCAGGACGGCGTTCCTCATTGCGCCGAAGGACCGGTATAAGGCGAGGCGATTTCCGAGATGCCCGCGGCCATCACGTTGACCATGCCCGGGTCGAACAGCGGGGTGGCAGTGCCCGGGATGGTCGGGCCGCCCGGAAACACGCCGACCCACAGGAGTCCGCCGGCCAGCAGGGCCAGGTACCAGGTCTCCCCGAGCGAGGAGTCGGAGACGCCGGGCGCGTCGGGGTTGGGCGGGCCGAACAGGATGCGACGCAGGAGCGTGGCGAGAGCGACCGCGCCGACGGCCAGCCCCAGGGCGACGGCAAACGCCCCGATCGGCTGGGTCTTGAAGGCGCCGAAAAACGTCATCAGCTCGGCCGGGAACGTGGCCAGGATCGGAACCCCGAGAATCGCGAGGGCTGCGGCGATCAAGAGCCACGCCAGGTTGGGCATGCGCGGCGCGAGCCCGCTCAGGACGAGGAGGCTGCGGGACTGAGCGCGCTCGGAGATGGTCGCGCACGCACCGACGATGAGAGCTGCGGCGAGGCCGCCGGCGAACAACGACAGCACGCTGCCCGCGATCCCCAGCGGCGAAAGCGCGGCCAGACCCAGCACGGTGACGCCGCCCGGGATCATGGCCAGGTACGCGGAGACCTGGCGGATGTCCACCGTCCTCAACGCGGCGACCGCCCCGTAACCGACGGTGAGCGCGGCAAGGGCCGCGAGCAGGGGTCCGAGGATGTGCGCGGCGACCGGCTCCGCGGCGATCAGGGTGCGCAGCAGCAGGAACGCCCCCAGCCTGGACGCCGCGCCTGTGACCACCACCGACACGCCGATCGGCGCCTCGGCGCAAACGTCGCGGATCCATCCGTGCAGCGGGAAGAGCGGCAGCCGCGTCGCCGCGGCGACGATCATCAAGAGCCCGACCGCCATCTGGATGCGTGGGCTGAGGGTCGCCTTCAGCACGACGTCCATGTCGAAGCTGGTGCCCCCTGTGGCCGCGTAGAGGGTCATCGCCCCGACCGCGAGGGCGGCCGTGCCAAGGCCCCAATAGCCGATCAGTCTCCAGCCCGCGACCTGGCTCCTGGGTCCGCCCCAGCCGAACACCAAAAGGGCGAGCGGGATCGCGGCCGCGCCCCAGAACAGGACGAGGATGAACATGTCGTGCGCGACGATCGCGCCGTTCACCGCGGCCTGCGCCAGCAGCAGCAGGGCGAAGTACGGACGGACGCGCTCGCGGATGCCCAGCGAGGCCAGCACCGAGGCGATGCCGATGAGCCCGGAGAGGATGAGCATCAGCATCCCCGGGCCGTCGACGCCCAGGTGGTAGGTGACTCCAACTGCGGCGAGCCACGGCACCTTCTCCTCGTACTGCATGGTCGGCACGAACGACTGGAACTGGTTGTAGGCGACGAAGAGGACGAACAGCAGCCCCAGGTTGGTGAAGAACGCAATCTGCTTGATCAGGACGTCGTAACGGCCGCGCGGGTTGGGCATCACCGAAAGCGCAGCGGCCACCGCGACCGGCATCCAGATCGTCAGGCTGAGGAGCAGCGGCGACGAGAAGATCCCCGATCCGGGAACCGACACCGGCGTTGGCGTCGGGCTCGCCGCGAGGATGGCGGAAAGGATCAACGCTGGAGCCCCGGCGCCGCGAATGCGATCAGGATGGCCAGGACCACGGCGAGCAGTATCACCAACGGCAAGGCCGGCAGCCGGCCGCCGGCAAGCGCGACCCGCCCTGAGGTGCCGGCAAAGCGGCCCAGGGCACCGTCGCCCGCAGGCAGCCAAACGTCGACCCGGCGCGCCAGGTCGGCAGTCGGAGCCACCAGAAACCGCTCGACCAACGCCGATGCGGTCGCCGTTCGGGCGCTGAGCCAGGCACCCGTGGCGGCGGACGCGACCAGCGCCCCGTCCTTGTCCCGGGCGTAAGCGAACGTCGCGGCGGCGATTCCCAGGATTGGGATCGCAAGCCAGACGGCGAACGAACCCGGGGACGGCTCAGGATGCTGGAACCCGTCGAGAAGATCGAGCCAGCCGCGGATGGTCGAGGCGACCAGGAGGATGGCGCCCGCCACCGCCAGCATGTACGGCCAGCCCAGCGAGGACGACGGCGCCTCGCGCACGCGGTCGGGCTCGAAGGCGCGCCGCCGCCTGAGCGGGCCGGTCGACACGCCCAGAAAGATGCGGGTCACCCCGACCGCGATGAGAAGCACAGCCTCTCCGAGCAGCACGCCGAGCCACGAGCGCGACGAAACGCCGAACGACAGCGCGCCCAGCGCGCTGAGACCGACCACGATGCCTCCCGCCAGCAGTGCGAGCGAGCTCGCTCGCATTCGCCGCCACGCATCGCCCATCTCCGCGATGTCGGCTGTGCGCATGGCGCCGGCGATCGCAGAGGCGGCCAGGGTGGCCGCGGTGCGGGCAGGGGCCGCGGCGAGAATGCATGCGACGCCGGCGATGGCGAACACCGCATGGCTGTTCTCGGAGCCGTGGATCACGATCGCGGCTCCGAGCGCAGCCACCGCCGACCCGAGCAGGGCGATCACCCGACGCGGCTCGTTTCCAAACAGCGCCAGCAAAGACGCGACCACCGCGGCGGCTGCGCACGCGTACATGCACGCGCGCACGGTCTGCAGATTCGAGGCGGCCAGGATCGGCATCAGCCGGTACAGCACGACGATCGCCAGCACGGACCACACGGCCTGCGCCATCGCCGATGCGGCGGGCGGAGCCGAGACGGCGGTCTGCGTCACCCACGAGTGGAGCGGCCAGAGTGCGAGCCTCCCCGACACGCCGACCAGGATCAGGACCGACGCCACGACCAGCGATCGGACCGTCCAGCCCGGGTTGGTGTGGAGGATCGGAAACAGGGTGTCGAGGCTCTGCACCCCGTAGCGGGCGTAAAGCCAGGCCACGCCACACAACAAGGAGAGGTCCGTGAAGAAAGGCAGCGCGAGCACGATCCGCCCACGCCGCGCGGCTTCGTCAAGGCCCCAGCGGTGGGAGAGCAGCAGGTAGGTCGCGCCCCCCGCGATGCCCCAGAAGGCGAGGAGCTCGGCCAGGTCCCAGCTCACGAGGGCACCGACGCAACCGAAGAGCAGGACGCTGATCAGAGCGTGGAAGCGCGCGGAGCCCGGCTCGGACCGCCCCATGACCTGGTGCCAACCGATCGCGCCGATGACGCAGATCTCGAGGGCGACGAGGGCCGCGATCGTGAGATGGTCGACGTGGAGCACGATGTTGATTCCGAAGCTCTGGAAGTTCACCGGCCCGCTGAATGCGACCGGCAGGTTGATGTATTGGTAGGTCGCAGAAAACGGGGTCGTCTTCTTGGCGAGTCCCCATCCCACCAGGATGGTCAAAAGAAGCGTCACCACCGCGCCGAGCATCGCCATCGTCGATGACGAGCGTCGGGTGCGGACGCTTGAGACGGCCATGATGAAGGCGACCAGCGGCGCCAACACCATGACGGGCACCGCCCACCCCAGCGTGGTCGAGGGATCGAACGTGAAACCGGACGGCCGCGTGCTCGATGCCGCCCCGGATGCAGCCGTGAACATGTCGCCCGCGGCGACCAGCAGGTTCAGCGAGCCCCCTCCCGTCCGGCGATGCCCACGCCCAGCGCAACGAGCGCGAGAGCGGCGACCGCCAGCAACACCGCAACCTCCTGGCCGATGAGCTCCGGGCCGCCGGCGGCCGAGAACCGCGCGACGCCGGCGAACGCCACTCCGGCCCCACCGAACATCAGCGGAATGCCGGCCAGGGCTGCCGTGAGGTCGCGGCGCCAGGCGGCCGCCAGCGCCCCGACCGCCACCAGCGCAGCCGCCACGAACATCACGGTCACCAGGCCGACGGTCACCGGCTCCGGCCCCGGGTGCGCCATGCCGCGCTGGCGCCCACGAGCGCAACCAGGATCATGGCAGCCACGGCCACCGACGCCATCGCGTCGTGGGCGAAAAGGATGCGCCCCACCGCCGAGCCACCGATGGCTCCTCCATAGAAGGTCGCGTGCACGAAGTCGCCCCGATATGCCGCGTATGCCAGCAGCGCAAGGAGGCCCGCGGCGCCGAGCGCGCCGGCCTGTCGCCAGGCGGCGTGAGTCAACGGGTCGAACGACCTGTACTGAGGGCCGGCGAGCAACGCGGCGATCGCCAGGTAGCACACGAGGATGACTGCGGCGGCAAAGCCGGCTGAGAGCGACAGGGCGATGCCCGCCAGCCCGAGTCCGGCCACCGCCAGGGCGATGCCGCGCGTCCCGCGGGCGGGCAGGAATGCGACAAAGAGCGCGCCGCCCATCGACAGCGTCGCGGACACGTAGAAACCTATCGCGTGGAGGGAGTCCATCGGCTCTCCGTGGTGATCGAGAGGTGCTCTTACCGGCTACTCAACGAGGCCGCCGGCTCCAAGCCGCCAAGCATACAGGAGGCCGGAACCCGCAATCGCGAGCAGGGCGAGGGCGGAAACGACGCCCCCGGGAGTCGGCTGCACGGTCGCGGCGGCGAGGGCGTACGCGGCCAGCAGCAACACCGCGGCGGCGCCCGATCCGAGCGCGGCGAGCCGCACCGGATCCCACCGGCCCAGTCTCCGCGACAATTCAGCCATGCCGGCAGTATCGCAGGCGCTGGTCGAGTTCGCCAACCACCACCGGGAGCGGTCGGAGCCCGGGATCGAGGTGATCGTGACTCCCCGCTACGAGATCACGCTGCAGCCGGACTTCCCCGTTCCAGGCCCGAACAGCGTGCGCTGGGTCAGATGCACGGCCGAGGAGGCCGATGACGTGATCCGGGAGGCTCGGGCGAGGGTGGCCCCAAGGCACCTGCCGCTGGCGTGGATACTGGACCCCGAGACCCGCCCGGGAGCCTTCGCGGACCGGCTCCTCGCCCACGGCATCGGCCCCGACCCTCACGGTTTGGAGTCGAAGGTGATGGTGCTGTCGAGCGACGCGACGATCCTTGCCCCGCCCGTGGCCGGTCTCGAGATCGTCGACGCGCTGAGGGACCCGGAGGCGTTCCAGCAGGCCGATCGCGCCGCTGCCGAGGCGTTCGGGGCCGAGTCCATGGGCGAAGACGAGCGGCGGATCGCGGCTCGGGAACGGCGGCGGCGCAACCTCCTCGCCGCCGGCCACCGCCACCTTCTTTTGGCCAGGGTGGATGGCGAGCCGGCCGGCTCAGGCTCGCTGGCTCTCTACCCGCCCGCCGGCGCGAGGATGAACGGCGGCTCGGTCCGGCCGAAGTTTCGCGGCCGAGGCGTGTACCGGGCGCTGGTCGCCGCGCGGGTGGACATCGCGCGCAGGGCCGGCGTGGCGGGCCTCGCCGTCTGGGGCGGGGACATGTCCAGGCCGATCCTGGAGCGGCTGGGGTTCGAGGTCGTGGGCTGGCGCCGCTTCTATGTCGACAGCAGCACGGCCGGTTAAGCCAGAGACTCGACCCATGCCTGGTGGAGCAAGCCGTAGCGGCCGGTCCGCTGCCGCAGCTCCGATGGAGCGCCGTCCTCGACCACCCTGCCCGCATCCACCACCAGGACGCGGTCGGCGATCTCGACGGTCGACAGGCGGTGGGCGATGATGATCGCCGTTCGCCCGCGCAGCAAGGTGCGAAGCGCTCGCTGCACGAGGCGCTCCGAGGGCAGGTCGAGCGAAGAGGTGGCCTCGTCGAGGATGAGGACGCGAGGGTCCGCGAGAAAGGCGCGCGCGAAGGCCACGAGCTGCCGCTGGCCGGCGGACAGCCGCACTCCACGCCGGCGCACGTCGGTGTCGTACCCGTTGGGCATGGCGCTGATGAAGTCGTGGGCGCCGATGGCGCCTGCGGCCGCGACCATTTCCTCGCGCGAGGCTTCTGGCCGTCCGAAGAGAAGGTTCTCGCCCACCGTGCCCGAAAAGAGAAAGCTCTCCTGCGTGACCGTGACCACGGCGCGACGCAGCTCCTCGACGGCGACATCACGCAAGTCGATGCCATCCAGGGTCACCCGACCCGAGGTCGGGTCGTAGAACCGAGCGATGAGTCGTGCCATCGTCGTCTTTCCGGCGCCGGTCTCGCCCACGATGGCGACGACCTGGCCGGCGGGGATCGCGAGGTCGATGTCGTGCAGCACGGCCTTTTCGCGGTACGCAAACGTCACGTGCTCGAAGGCGATCGCGCCCTTGGCGTCTCCCAGCTTCACGGGCTTCGACGGCTCGGGCACGGTGGGACTCTCCTCGATCACGCCGGCCAGCTTCTCCAGGGCGGCGCCGGCGGCCTGGAACACGTTGTAGAACTGCGAGAGGTCCTGCATCGGCTCGAAGAACTGGCGCAGGTAGAGCACGAACGCGGTCAGGACGCCCAGGGTCAGCTGTCCTTCCACCACGAGGTAACCCCCGAACAGGAGAGCCGACGTGGTGGTCAGGCGACCGAGCAGGTTGATCGCGGGGCCGAACGTCGAGGCAAGCCGGTTGGACCAGATGTTGGCATCGCGATATCGGCCGTTGACATCCTCGAAGATCTCCTGGTTGCGAGGCTCACGCCGGAAGGCATGGACCGCGCGGATGCCGCCCAGCGATTCGACGTAGTGCACGATCACCAGGACGATGGCCCTCCGCACGGCGCGGTACGAGCGCGCCGAGTTGACACGGAACCAGTAGGTGAGCGCCAGCACCAGCGGCATCGCCACCAGGGTGACCAGGCCGAGGCGAAGGTCGAGGTGCAGCAGGATGACGGTGATCGCGACCACCGAGATGAGCGACGTGATGACCGACGTCAGCCCGGTCGCGAGCAGCTCGTTGAGAGCGTCGATGTCCGACGTCAGCCGGGAGATGATGCGCCCCGACGTGTAGCGCTCAAAAAATGAGAGCGAGAGCTCCTGCACGTGCGCAAAGAGGGTTCGGCGGAGATCGAACAGCACATTGGCGCCGATGCGGCCGGATAGTCGCAAGAACGCATAGTTGGCGCCGGCGTTGACCACCAGCGCCAGCAGCAGCACGCCGACGATGTCGACCAGGTTCGTCAGGTTGCCCCTCTGTCCCGGACGGATGCCGCTGTCGATTCCGAGACCGACCAGGTAAGGCAGGGCGAGGTAGGCCGCCGACCTGATGAGGATGAGGAGGCCGGCCAGCGCCATCGCCCAGCGGTACGGCCTGGCGAGGCCGGCCAGGAGCCGGCGGCTGCGCCGGCGCAGCAAACCGGCCACGCTCGGCGAGAACTCATCGATCTCCTCCGAGGCAACTCCGCGCCAGCGGTCGGCGGGGGCCGTCACCGCACTCACGCCAGGGCCTCCTCGGCCTGCAGCTCGTACTCCTGCGAGAGCAGCGCCCGGTACACGTCGTTCGAGTGCATCAGCTCCGTGTGAGTGCCCACCGCCGCCACCCGGCCGCCATCGATGAGGGCCACCTTGTCGGCCAGCGCGAGGGTCGAAGGTCGGTGCACGACGAGCAGGCCCGTGACGCCCTGGAGCACGCGGGCGAGCGCCTCTTCGATCACGGCCTCCGTGTGGACGTCCACCGAAGACAGGGGGTCGTCGAGCACGAGCACCGGCGGCGCGCCGAGCACCGCCCGGGCCAAAGCGAGGCGCTGGCGCTGGCCCCCGGACAGCGTATAGCCCTGTTCCCCGACCCGCGTCTCGAGCCCCCATGGGAGATCCCACACGAAGCCGGCCTGGGCGATTTCGACTGCGCGCTTGATCTCATCGTCGGAGACGACGGGGCGGCCCATCACGAGGTTCTCGTGCACGGAGGCCGAGAACAGGATCGGGTCTTCGAACGCGACGCCGATGTGCGAGCGCAGGGAGCTCAGCCGGAGATCACGCACGTCGATGCCGTCGAGCAGCACGCAGCCCTCGTCGACGTCGTAGAGGCGCGGCACGAGCTGCACCAGGGTGGTCTTTCCACTCCCAGTCCTCCCGACGAGCCCCATGGTCTCGCCTGGCTCGATGGTGAGGTTCAGCCCGCGCAGGATCCACGCGTCGGACTTGGGATACTTGAACCCGACGTCGCGGAACTCGAGGCGGCCCCGGCACGGGTCGAGGTTTTGCGCCTGGGGCCGGTCGGCGATCTCCGGCCTTGAGTCCAGCACCTCGTTGAGCCGCTCCGAGGCGGTCTGGCATTCCTCGCTCATGGAGAGCACCCAACCGATCGCGTCCATCGGCCAGGTGAGCATGAAGACGTAGTTCATGAACGCGACGAGACCTCCGATCGTGAGCCGGCCCTGGGTGACGTTGATGCCGCCGAGCAGCAGGACCGCGGCGAGCGAGAGGTTGGGCAGGAAGTTGAGCCTCGTCCAGAGCTGCGCCCGCACATCGATACCGAGCAGGCTCGTGGTGCGCAGGGTCGCGGCCTGATCCTCGTAGCGCTTCTGCATCAGGCCCATGCGTCCGAAGGCCTTGATGATGCGGACGCCAGTCGCCATCTCTTCGATGATCGTGGTGAGGTCGCCCTGTTGGTCCTGCAACCGGCGCGCGATGAGCTTGTATCGGTTGTGGAACTTGCGGCTGAAATAGGCGATCGGCAGCATGCACACCACCACCACGAGAGCGAGCTGCCAGTCGAGCATGAGCATCAGCACCCCGACGACCGCGAACGTGACGATGGTCTGCAGGAACCAGATCAGTCCGAAGCTCACGAACCGGCGCACGGTGCCGATGTCCGAGATCGCGCGCGAAAGCAGCTGGCCCGATTGCCAGTTGTCGTGGAAGCCGACCTGCAAGCCCTGGAGATGTGCGTAGAAGTCGTTGCGCAGGTCCGTCTCCATGCGCAGCGAGGCGATGCCCGAATAGTTCCGCCGAAGGAACACGAACCCGAACTCCAGCAGGCCGATCAAGACCAGGAATCCGGCCATCTGCACCAGCTGACCCAGGTCGTGGTGGGTGATCGGTCCGTCGATGATGCTCTCGATCACCTTGGGAATCGCCGCGGCCGCGGCCAGCGCGGCCAGCTGAGCCAGGCCGAAGACGACGACCAACCGCGTGTATGGCCGCAGGTACGGGAGGTAACGACGCAACGCCAACAAGCCCAAAGCGGTCGAACATCCTCCGCGCCGTCACGATGGCGCGTTGAACCACGGGAGGCTGGGGGCGGATTAGTCTACCGCGTGATTACCGCGCTGTTAACCGGCGAGATCGCGCATCGAGACCATCCCGATCACCTTGCCGTCCTCCATGACCGGCAGGTGGCGGAACCCTCGGGCCAGCATCGTCTTCAGAGCCTGGTCCGCGTCGACGTCCGGACCGACCGTCTGCGGGTTGGGTGTCATCCAGGACGAGATCTCGTGAGTGGGGGCGTCATGTGAGTGGGAGATGGCCCTCACGGTGTCTCGTTCGGTGAAGATGCCGATCAGCCGCGACCCGTCCATGACGAGCGTCGAGCCGATGCGCTGCTGCGCCATCAGCGAGACGGCCTCCCCGACAGTGGCCGTCGCGCCGACCATGTGCAGCCGGGTCTTCATGACGTTGCGCACCGTCGCCACGGCCCAATCCTATGCCCGGAGGGAAAAGTCCGCAGCTCAGGTCGCGGCGGTGATGGTCCCCCCGCCCAGGACCCGGCTTCCCGAGTACAGGACGGCCGCCTGACCTGGAGCTGCTCCAAAGAACGGCTCGGCGAGCCGTAAGGCGCGCGATTCGTACACCGCCGAGATCGCCGGCGCGTGGTATCGAAGCCGTGCCTCGCAGGCGAGCGGCTCGCGGACGGCACCGTCGACGAACTTCATCTCGGCCAGCTCGACTCGGCGGACGGCCAGCTCGTCCTTGCGGCCGACCACCAGCCGGTTGGCGACCGGCTCGAGGCGAACGACGTACCAGGGACCCGGCTCGGACAGGTCCCCGAAACCGCTCCTCTGGCCCACCGTGTACAGGGCCGTCCCGCGATGCCGGCCGACTTCGCGGCCGCCGCCGTCCACCACCGCGCCCTCCTTGACCGGCAGCCGCTGAGCGAGGTAGCGCGCAGTCTCTCCACGAGGGACGAAGCAGATCTCCTGGCTCTCGGCCTTGTTCGCCACGGGCAGGGCGAACTCTTGCGCGTGCTCGCGAACCACACCTTTGGTCATGCCGCCAAGCGGAAACATGATGCTCCGGAGCCGATCGCGGTCCAGGTGATAGAGCATGTACGACTGGTCCTTCGCCGAATCCACGGCCGTGTGGAGCTCGGGGCCGTCTGCCTCCTCGACGATGCGCGCGTAATGGCCGGTGGCCAGGCGGTCGAAGCCCAGCTCGAGGACACGCCCGAGCATGAGGTCGAAGCGGACGAACGCGTTGCAGCGCACGCAGGGGTTGGGCGTCCGGCCTTCGAGGTAGTCGCGGTGAAACGGCTCGATGACGCGCTCGCCGAACTCCTTCTCGAGGTTCCAGCAGTAGTAGGGAATGCCGAGAAGCGAAGCCACGCGCCTGGCGTCCTCCACCGCGGACAAAGAGCAGCATCCCCCATGACGCGCGGCCTCGTCCGAGTCGTCGCGTGGCCACTGCTGCAGCGTCACGCCCACGACCTCGTGGCCCTGGGCCTGCAGCAGCGCCGCGGCCACCGATGAGTCCACGCCGCCCGACATGGCGACCGCGATCCTCATCTGCGTTCCGCGACCATCCGCTGCGCGACGACCTCTGCGTCATCCGCGACTCCGTAAAGGATCGGGGACATGTTCTTGCGCATCCACGGCACTCCCACGAAATACAGTCCCGGCAAAGAGCTTCGGCCATCGACCTGGATTGGAAAGCCCATCTCGTCGAACACCGGGAGGTTGACCCAGCCGTAGTCGGGCCGGGATCCGGCCGTCCAGATCACCGTGCCGATTCCCTCGATCAACTCGGCTCGCCCCATGAAACCGTCAGGGGCCGGGCCGCAGTAGGTCGCCCCCGGCAGCCGCACGCTCCAGTTGGGCGTCACGAGATAGAACGAATCCCACCGCCGGCTGCGCCCGGTCTCGGCTACCCGACCCGCCTCCAGGACGACGTGGTCCACGCCCTCCTGGGCGAGGTACCAGCTGGTCGCGAGCCCGTCCTGGCCGCCGCCGATGATCGCAACCTCGACGTCGCGGGTCACTCGACCAGGTCGCCCTCGGCCGGCTCGACCGAGACTCCTCGCGCCTCGAGGTAGGCGACACCACGGTCGAGCTCGTCAGGCTCCCCCGTTATCTCCAGCAGTACCCAGCCCTGGTCGCGGGTCACGTCCGCCCGCCGGATGTTGGTAACGAGCTCGAACTTGCGGCCGAGCTGGTAGATGACCGGCTCCTTGACCAGGTCGGGACCGAATATGAGCTTGAGCCGCCGTCGCCCCATCAGTCCGGGAGTCTAAAGCTCAAGCACCTCCGGCCACGGCCGGAATGATCGAGATCTCGTCCTTCTCGCCCACCTTCGAGCCCAGGCCGGCGCCCAACCGCACGTCCTCGTCGTTGAGGTAGACGTTGACGAACTGCCTGAGGGCGCCGTTCTCATCGAGAAGTCGGTCCTTGAAGCCGGGATAGCGCGCGTCAAGCGCCGTGATGGCGGACGCCAGGTCGGTCGCCTCGACGGGCACGGTCATGTGCCCTTCAGACAGGCGGCGGAGCGGGCCGGGGATTCGAAATTGCGCCATGTTCTAAATATTCACCTTCTCGCGAAACGACTTTAGCGTCGGATCTATTTCCATCCGCCGCGAATGTCCGTTGGACGATGCCAGCACGTCGGCCGTCTTCAGGCCGTGCCCGGTGACGTACGCGACCACCACCTCGTCGCCCTTCCAGCGCCCGGCGCGCGCCAGCTTGGCGAGCACCCCGATCGTCACCCCGCCGGCGGTCTCGGTGAAGATCCCTTCGGTCCGCGCCAGCAGCCTGATCCCCTCGACGATCTCCTCCTCGGTCACGGCCTCCACCACGCCACCGGTCTCTTTGGCGATCCGGTTCACATACATCCCGTCGGACGGGTTGCCGATGGCGATCGAGCGGGCAATCGTGTTCGGCTTGACCGGGAGGACTCGATCCGGGGTGTCGGAGTGGAAGGCGTTGTAAACGGGCGCGCAGCCGAGCGCCTGGGCGCCGGTGAAGGCCGGTACGCGCTCCTCCTTGACGAGCCCGTACTCGACGAGCTCGCGGGCCGCCTGCCGGTGGCGCACGAACTGGCAGCCGCTGGCGATCGGGATCACGATCTCGTCCGGGAGCTTCCAGCCGAGCTGCTCTGCCGTTTCGAAGGTCAACGTCTTCGAGCCCTCGGCGTAGAACGGCCTGATGTTGATGTTGCAGAAGGCCCACGGTGTCGATTCGACCAGCTGGCTGCACAGCCGGTTGACGTCGTCATAGTTGCCGCGCACGGCGATCATGTTGGGGTCGAAGACCCCGATGCTGGCCACCTTGGCCGGCTCGAGGTCGACCGGGATGAAGACGAAGCATTCCAGGCCGGCGCGCGCCGCGTAGGCCGCGACCGAGTTGGCGAGGTTCCCCGTCGAGGCGCAGGCGATCGTCTCGAATCCATGCGCGCGGGCCCAGCTGATGGCGACTGACACGACCCGGTCCTTGAACGAGTTGGTCGGGTTCATGCTGTCGTTCTTCAGGTACAGGTTGCGAAGGCCTAGCTCCTCGCCCAGCCGGTCGGCTTTGACCAGCGGGGTGAAACCCTCGCCCAGAGTTACGACCGGCACCGTTTCCTCCACCGGCAGGAGGTCTCGGTAGCGCCACATGGACTTCGGCCCTTGCTCGATGCGCTGGCGAGACACCACCTTCTTCAAAGCCGCCTGGTCGTAAACCACGTCGAGCGGGCCGAAGCACATCTCGCAGACATGGGTTGCCTGGAGCTCATACTCCGCTCCGCATTCGCGGCAACGCAAACCGAGCAGCTTCGGCACGGGGCTCAGTTTAGAAGGAGCGGCGGCTCTACCTGGCGTCCCTGACCTGCAGCCACCACTCCAAACTGTCGCCAGGCTCGAGCAGCGGCGGCGGCGCATTCGCATCGGGCCGGTCGTTGCCCCCGGTCGCCGGCTCGATCGCCACCTGGCGGTACCCGCCGAGGTCGCCGTTGCAAACCCATACCCCGACGTAGGGCGTCAGCTGTGGGTCCCACCCCACCTCGACTGCTGCACCCGACCCCCAGCGCAGTCCAGCCCGGTCGACCGACCCGGGCTCCAGGAAGACTTTCTGGCTCGACCCTTCGCCCAGGTGCGCCAGGCGCTCACCACCGGGCACCCCGATCTGCATCCCCGCCTCGTACCGAAACAGCGGGTGGGCGCACCAGTAAGCAGCCAGCGGAACCGCGCCTCGATTGGTGTACCGATACGACAGGGAGACCGCGCTCCCGAGCTCGATCGACCGCTCCAGCTCCCACGGCAGCACCTGGCCCGAGCACCTCATCACGGCCGCCGCACCGCTCGAACCGACCACGGACCACGGGCTTCTCCATGCCTCCCCGTGGTCGGGCAGGGTCTCAGTGGCCTCGACGTTCGGCACCATCTCGTCCCAGCCCCAGGCTCCCGCCTCGACGAAACCCGCCGCCCCGGGCGCATCGATGCCGACGCCCTGGTCGAGCAGCTCCTCCCCGTCCAGGCGCAGTGACGCGATCCTCCCGCCGCGCTCGGGCCTGATCTCCATCTCCCATGGACCGCCGCACAACCTCACGACGACGCGGATCGTAGGCTGATTGGAGATGAGGTTCGCCGCCACGGCCCTGGCTGTGTTCCTGCTGGCCGCATGCTCAACGGGCGCTTCCGGCCACGCCCTGATCTCGCCCAGCGCCAGCCCGTCACAGGTGTTCCAGCCGCTACCCTCGCCGGCTCCGACCGCTGCGCCAGGCCCGGCGCACGTGTTCGTGATCGTGATGGAGAACCGGAGCTACTCCGAGGTGGCGGGCAGCGGCTACATCGCGCAGCTCGCGGCGCGGTTCGCCGTCGCCACCAACTACCACGGCGTCTCCCGTCCCAGCCTGCCCAACTACCTCGCCCTTACGTCCGGCAGCACCTGGGGCATCTCGGATGACGGCTTCCATGCCTTGCCGGCGGGCGGTCTAGGCTCCCAGCTCACAGCCGCGGGCATCGACTGGCGCGCCTACATGGAGGGCATGACGCGGACCTGTTTCAACAGTCCTTACCCCTACGCCCTCAAACACGATCCTTTCGCGTACTACGGCGCGGCCTGCCCGCCGCAGGTCGTCCCCTTCAGCCAGTTCGCAACCGACATGTCGGGCACGGTGCCGAGGTTCGTGTGGATCACGCCGGACCTCTGCCACGACGGCCACGATTGCTCCACTGCGGTGGCGGAGGGCTGGCTGGCGCAGACCGTCCCCCTGATCCTGGCCACGACCGCATGGCGGGACAACGGCCTGCTGCTGATCACGTGGGACGAAGGCGAGGACAGCGCCAACTCCGTGCTGACGCTGGTGATCCAGCCCAACCCGCTGACGCACCAGAGCAGCCGCCCCTACAACCACTATTCGCTGCTGGCCACGATCGAGGACGAGCTTGGAGTGCCGCGGCTGGGAGGGGCGGCGCAGGCGGACCCGATGTCGGACCTGCTGGCGACCCCGCCGGTCCCGGCGCTGCGCAACCTGACCGGCTAGCTGAGATTCCGGGAGGCGTGCACCGTCTCCTTCCAGGAGGTGATCGATTCGAGATATTCGCGGTCGACCGAGACCCCAAGGCCCGGGCCCGTCGGTACCCTCAACCGCCCATCCTCGAGCACGAACGGCTCGGTGATGTCGCGTTCGTAATAGCGGCCCGACGCGGACGTGTCGCCGGGCAACGTGAAGTTGGCCATCGCGGCCATCGCGACATTGCCGGCCCGGCCGAGACCCGTCTCGAGCATGCCGCCCATCCAAACGGGGATGCCGCGCTCGGCGCACACGTCGTGGATCCTCTTTGCTTCCAGGTAGCCCCCGACGCGGCCCGGCTTCACGTTGATGATCCGGCAGGCCCCCAGGGCGATGGCATCGCTCGCGCCCTGGGCCGAGGTGATGGACTCGTCGAGGCAGATCGGCGTGCGCACGGTTTTGGCGACCTCGGCATGAGCGAGCACCTGTTCTTCGGGCAGAGGCTGCTCGATGAGCAGCAGACCGTACGGGTCGAGCTTCGCGAGGTGCCCGGCGTCCGAAACTCGATAGGCCGTGTTGGCATCGACCTGGAGGGGCACCTGGCCGAACCGCTCGCGCACCGCATGGACGGGGTCGAGGTCCCACCCGGGCTTGATCTTGAGCTTGATGCGCCGGTATCCCTGCTCGAGATAAACCCCCACGGTGTCGAGGAGGTCGGGAATCGACTTGTGGATGCCCACCGAAACCCCGCAGTCGACCATCGGACGTGCCGCGCCGAAGAACTGCGCGAACGACTCACCCCGAGCACGCAGCTCGGCATCGAGCACGGCCATCTCGATGGTCGACTTCGCCATCTGATGCCCGTGCACCGGGCGGAGCACTTTCGAGACGTCGGCGGCCGTGATCTGAGCCTGGCCGAAGAGGCGTGGGAGAAGGTGGTGGATGAGCACGTGCTGTGCCGCATCCACGTATTCGGACGAGTAGGTCGGCTCTTCTCCGGCGACACACTCGCCCCATCCTTCGCCGTCATCGGTGACGGCGCGGAGGAGCAGGATGTCGCGCTCGGCCTGGACCCCGAACGACGTCTCGAACGGGGCGACCAGGGACATCCTGATGCGGCGCAGCTCGACGGCTTCGAGCTTCATGAGCTAAGCCTGTCCAGTTGGGCGGCCTCGTCGTCGCTCAACGTCACATCGGCTGCCGCTGCGTTCTCCTCGAGCTGATGTAGGCTCGACGCCCCCGGAATCGCGACCACGTTGGGCATGCGAATCAACCATGCGAGCGACACCTGCGATGGCGTTGCCCCATGACGTTTCGCGATGTCTCGGAGCGCGGCGATCAGCGGCTCCCGGCGGGCTCTTGCCTCAGGCTTGAAGTCGGCCCGCATCCGGCGGAAGTTCTTCGGCGGTGCCTCCTGGTACTTGCCCGAGAGCAGACCCTGGCCGAGCGGGCTGTATGCGATCACGATCCGGCCGTTGCGCTGCGCCCAGGGCAGGAGCTCGCGCTCGGGCCCGCGACTGACCAGGCTGAAACGCACCTGGTTCGAGAGGACGGGGCCACCGAATGCTCGCTCGCATTTCTGCCATGCGCCGAGGTCGTGGTTGCTGACGCCGACATGCCGGACAAGTCCCTCGTCAACCAGCCTCTTCATGCGCGACATGGTCGCCTGCGCGGGGAAGAGAGGGCTCGGCCAGTGCTGCTGGTAAAGATCGATGTGATCGACGCCAAGCCTGTGCGCGCTACCACGTGCCCTGCGCTCGACCATGAACGGCAGTCCGATCGGAAACAGCTTCGTCGCGATGAACACATCGTTACGTCGAGCCCGGATCGCCTCACCGACGATTTGCTCCGAGCGGCCGAAGCCGTAGAACTCCGCGGTGTCGATGAGGTTGATGCCCAGGTCGATGGCACGATTCGCAATGGCGTGCGCTGCGGTCTCGAACTCGCGGCCATAACCCCATTCGCGAGAGCCGAACTGCCAGGTCCCGAGCCCGATCGCCGAGACGCGCACTCCGCCGACCTCGACGTACTTCATGCACCCCCCTCCGCCAGGCGGTCGTACACCATCTGCGACCACGATTCCATGCCCAGGTAGTACATGCGCATCTCCTCCAGGGTGAGCAGCTCACCGGCCAGCTTGTCAGTCTCACGGATGCTGATGTTCGGGCTGTCGCCATCGACCACGAACACGACACCGAGATGCACTTTGGAGACGGGCGATGAATCATCGTTCAAGAGGCCGATCAGCCTGGCCTCGAACCGCCCGTCGTAAACGACCTCTTCCTGCCATTCGCGCTTGAGACCGTCGAGGATGGGATCCCCGGCGTCGAGGTCTCCAGGGTTGATGTGGCCGCCGACGCCGAGGGAATACTGCTTGCGCAGGCGTTTCTCGGACGACGCGCGAAGGCGGTGGGTCAAGAAGTAATGGTCGCCGTGGCGGAAGATCACGTAGGGGATGATCTGCTGGAAGCGCGGGTCGTCCTCGACCTCCGAGCGCGGCTTGAAGAAGTGGCGCTCCCGGATCACCGCCTGGTGCCGCCCAAGGTCTTCGCTGACGAATCCATGCCACGCGCCATCGGGAAAGATGTCATCCCTGTTCACGCACAGGACCTGCTCGGAGCCCGCCACCTCAGAGCATCCGGACCAGGCCGCGTCCGAAAACCGCGATCAGCTCGGCGGTGCGGTCGATGTCGTCGTCCTGCACGGGTAGGAAGTAGATCCACACCGCGCGCTCCGTCGACGTGGTGATCATCGTCCGCGCCGAGTCCGCGCTCGGGTTGCCGCACGCGCCGTCGGCGTCCGCGACGCAGATGCGCCCCTCGACGTTGACGCGCTCCTTGCCGATGCCGCTGTACGTCTCACCCGCCTTCCCTAGTCGCACCACCAGCTCCTCGCCTTTGACTTTGTCCAGGTCGTAGAGGCCAACCGGCACCTGAAGCTGCACCGACATTGCGTTGGCTACGTCCACCAGCGAGTTTATGCGCGGCAGCGGCTCGCCTTTGCGCATGCGACGGAAGAGCGCCTCGGACGATGGCCTCATGCGAGTGGGGTCGGTGCCGAAACGCCGGTAGAGCTCGCGTGCCCTGGCTGCCGGTCCGACAGCCCCGGAACGCACGGCCTGCATGGCGCGCGCCACCTCGAGCTCGAAATCGTCGCGGGGCTCGGTGACCTCGAGCTCGTAGAGCTCTAGCGTGACCGGCTCGACGTCGATCTCGCAAAGGACTTTCAACAGAGGTACTCCAGGTGATCGAAGAAGCCGGGGTAGGAGATTTCGACGCATTCGGCGTCCTCGATCTCGGTGCTTCCGTCAGCGAGCAGCGCCGCGACCGCCAGGGCCATCGCCACCCGGTGATCGCCCAGCGATTGGACGCGAGCCCCCTCGAGGCGGCGCGGCCCGTTGATGATCCAGCCATCATCCTGCGCCGCGATGTCCGCGCCCATCGCCAAAAGGCCTTCCTCCATCGCGGCCAGCCGGTTCGACTCTTTGACCCGCAGCTCTGATGCCCCGGCGATGACGCTCGTCCCCGCGATCTGTGTCGCGGCCACCGCGAGGACGGGCAGCTCGTCGATCATCTCCGCGGCCATGCCATCGCGCACCTGGAGCGGCCGCGTCGCCGCGGCCGGTCGGAGGTCCAAGTCCGCCACCGGCTCACCTCCCTCCGTGCGGCCCCTCTCGGCGTGAATCTCCCACCCGCTCGCTCGAAGGATCTCCGCCAAAGCGGTGCGGGTCGGGTTGACGCCCACCGCCTCCAGCCGCACGCGCGAGCCCTGCAGAAGGCCGGCGGCGACCAGCCAGAACGCGGCGGCGCTGAAGTCTCCCGGCACGTCGATGTCCAGGGGTGACAGCTGCTGCGCGCGGCGCACCTCGATGCGCCGGCCGTCCACCTTCAAGTCGGCCCCCATGGACGCCAGCATCATCTCCGTGTGGTCGCGCGTCCTGACCGGTTCGACCACGGTCGTGGCGCCTTCCGCATAGAGGCCGGCGAGGAGGATGGCGGACTTGACCTGGGCGCTGGCCATAGGCATCCCGTATTCGATACCGCGCAGAGGCGCCACGCCGCCGACTCGGAGCGGAGGCCAGCTTGCCGTGGCGCCCATCTGGCGCAGCGGCGCGACGACTCGGTCCATGGGGCGGCGCGACAGGGACTCGTCTCCGATCAGCTCGCTGGCGAACGCCTGCCCCGCGAGAAGTCCCGCCAGGAGCCTCATGGTGGTGCCCGAGTTGCCGCAGTCGAGCGGAGCGCCTGGCTCCCGCAGGCCGGTCATGCCACGACCGGCCAGCTCCGTACCGTCGAGCTCAACCCCCAGCGCGCGAACGCACGCCACGGTTGACTGCACGTCGGCTCCCGGCGACAGGCCGCGCAGCTTGCTGCTCCCAGTCGCGACCGCGCCCAGGATTAGAGCGCGATGCGAGATCGACTTGTCTCCGGGCAGCCTGATCGCGCCTTCGAGCTTGCGGGCGCCCCGGACCGTGGCGATCACCTGGGCTTGGCCCAGCGCTCGCGGACGGCGCGGGCCTCCTCGAAAAGCTCGATCAGGCGCGGGTCGTCCGCCTCCAGGTGACGGCGCAATCGCCCCAGCTCGGCGGTGACGGCGTCGAGCATCTCGACCAGGTTCTCCCGGTTGGTCTTTGCCACGCCGGCGTAGAGCTCTGGGTCGCCCGCGGCCAGACGGCTCATGTCTCGATAGCCGGATGATGCGAGCTGCGCCGCCTGCGGCCAGTCGCTTCGACGCGACAGGGCTAAGACGTACCCGACGGACAGCAGGAACGCCGCGTGACTCACGCCCGCGACGAGCTGGTCGTGGGCCTTGGCGTCCATCACCACCGGGTGCGCTCCGACTGCTTCGACCAGCTCGACTATCCGCGGCTCGCTGCGCGTCAGCACCCACGGCGCACCCTTGAAGATGGTGGCGTCCGCCGCGTCTATCCCGGAGGTCTCCTTACCGCACATCGGGTGCCCGCCCACGAGGTCGACACCCGCCGCCGCCGCCCACTCCATGACGCTCATCTTGGTGCTGGCCATGTCCGTGAAGGTCTTCCCCGCTCCCAGGCCGGCCAGCCGGCCGAAGAGCCCTGGCATGGTCCGAATCGGAACGCCGATGACCGCCACATCCGCCATCTCGACCACGCTGACGTCAGCGCTCGCCGTCTCCACGATGCCCCGGTCGAGCGCCTTGCGCACCACGGCCTGGTCGAGGTCGCTGCCGACGATCACGATCTCGGGCCGCGACTGCTTCAAGGCCAACGCGAAGGACGAGCCCATCAGGCCCAGGCCCACCACGGCGACAGTGGGCACGGACTAGACCACTCCTAGGCGAGCTGCTTCTGCATCGCGCCGAGAAGCCGGCGAAGGTCTGCCATCAAGCGGTCGAAGCTGTCGAAGTCGAGCGACTGCGCGCCGTCGGACAGCGCCTGGTTGGGGGTCGGATGGACCTCGATGATCAACCCGTGCGCGCCGGCCGCCACGGCGGCAAGGGACATCGGCCGCACGAGCGACCATCGACCGGTCGCCTGCGATGGGTCGACGACCACCGGCAGGTGCGAGAGCTCGCGCACCAGCGGGACGGCGTTCAGGTCGAGCGTGAAGCGAGTCGCAGTTTCGTAGGTGCGGATGCCACGCTCGCACAGGATCACGTCGCGGTTGCCCTGGGACAGGACGTACTCCGCCGCCAAAAGCCACTCCTCGATGGTCGAAGACATGCCGCGCTTGAGGAGGACGGGCTTTCCGGACCTGCCGGCCTCCTGCAGCAAAGCGTAGTTCTGCATGTTGCGCGTGCCCAGCTGCAGGATGTCGGCGTAACGCGCGACCAGCTCGACGTCGCCCGGCGAGACCACCTCGGTCACGACCTTGAGGCCTGTCTCGGCTCGCGCGGCACCCATCATCTTCAGGGCCGACTCGCCAAGGCCCTGGAACGAATAGGGTGACGTGCGCGGTTTGAACGCGCCTCCACGCAGCACCTTCGCGCCCTGCGCGGCGACGTGGCGCGCGGTCTCGATGAGCATCTCCTCACCTTCGACCGAGCATGGTCCGGCCATGATCACGACCTCGTCAGACCCGATCTTCACGCCTCCGACGTCCACCACGGTGTTGGCAGGTCTGAACTCGCGGCTCGCCAGCTTGAACGGCTTGGTGATGGGGATGATCTCGTGGATGCCGCTGAGGTGGGAGAACGCCTCCTTGTAGGCGTAAGCGTTGCCGCCGATGACGCCGACCAGAGTCCTCTCCTCGCCACGGGACAACTCAGTCTTGAGACCGATCTCGTGGACGCGGTCGACGACCGCGGTGATCTCCGACTCGCTTGCGGTATGGGACATGACGATGATCACAGCGTGAGCGACCCCCTGAGGTAATCCAGATCGGCCTTGATGGCCTGCGCGCCGCGAAGATACGCGAAGCGGAACGTTGACTGCGGCCGAGGCGTGTTGTACAGCAAAAGGATGCGCACGCACATCGGCACGCCGCGGGGATTGGAAGCCGGCACGTCCATGTCGTGGCCGCAGAGCAGCGGGACCTCGAGCCAGCCCAGCTTGCGGGCGGCGATCGCGGGGAACTCCGCGTTCAGGTCGCGCGTGGTGCTGAAGTATGCGAACGCGATCTCCGACGGGTCGAGGTCGTTCAAGCGGACCAGCTCCCGCAGGAGCTCGTCGGTGGCCTCTGTGATGGCTTCCGCCGTGTTCGCCTCGGCGGTGGTGGCGCCGCGGATCCCTCTTACCGGCACGCTTTGAGGAGCTCCTTCACGAGCGCGACGGAATCGCCTCCACCGTCTATCTCGTTGACGATCGCGCTCCCGACCACGGCTGCGTCGGCGTTGCCGCGGAGCGCTTTCATGTGCTCCGGGCGTGAGATGCCAAAGCCTGCGGCCAGCGGAAGCATGGTCTTTTTGCGGACGTCGGCGAACAGCTCTTTCATCCCCTCGGGGAGGTCCTTGCGAATCCCGGTTATGCCGGTCACCGTGACGCAGTAGACGAATCCGCTGGAGTGCGCGCAGATGGCCTCCATGCGGTCCCTCGAGGTGGTCGGCGCGACCATGAAGATCGTGTCGAGTGAGGCGGAGCGCAGCCAGCCGGCGACCGGCTCGGACTCCTCGACGGGAAGGTCGGGCACGATGACACCGCAGACCCCGGCCTGCGAGGCCTCGGCCGCAAATCGCCGTGGATCGTGCGACAGGACCGGGTTGATGTAGGTCATCAGCACCACCGGCACGCCCTCTGTCGCAATCGCAGCGGCGACCTCGAGGGCGCCGGCCACGGTCATGCCGTGCTCGAGTGCCGCTTGACCGGCGCGCTGGATCACCGGCCCGTCGGCCAGCGGGTCCGAGTGCGGGATTCCGATCTCCAGCGCCGCGATGCCCGAAACGGCGAGCCTCTTGCCCACCTCGATCGAGCGCTTCTTGCTCGGGTGCCCGGCCATGATGTAGGCGACCAGCTTGAGGTCGCCGTCGGCGCGCACCGCCGCCTCCAGACGGGTGGGGTCAGCCACCATCTACCGAGTCCATGTCCTTGTCGCCCCGCCCCGACAGGCAGACGAGAATGCGGCCGCCGGGTCCGAGCTCCCGCGCGATCACGCCCGCGTGGTGCAGCGCGTGCGCGGGCTCGAGCGCCGGCATGATGCCCTCCAGGCGCGTGCAGAGCTTGAACGCGGCCAGCGCCTCGGCGTCGGTCACGGCCACGTACTCGACCCGCTCGATGTCGCGAAGGTAGGCGTGCTCGGGGCCCACACCCGGGTAGTCGAGGCCGGCTGAGATCGAATGGGTGGGCAGGATCTGCCCGTCGCCGTCCTGGAGCAAGTAGGAGTAGCTGCCGTGCAGAACGCCGGGACGGCCGCCGACCAACGAAGCCGCGTGCTCGCCTGACCTGATCCCCTTGCCCGCGGCCTCCACGCCGACCAGCGATACGTCCTTGTCGTCGAGGAACGCGGTGAACATGCCGATCGCGTTGGATCCGCCGCCCACGCAGGCGACGACCACGTCGGGGAGCTTGCCGTCGACCGACAGGTACTGCTCGCGGGCCTCGTCGCCGATGACCCTTTGGAGGTCTCGGACCATCTCGGGGTATGGGTGCGGCCCGACGACCGAACCGATGATGTAATGAGTCGTCCGCACGTTGGTGACCCAGTCGCGGATCGCCTCCGATGTGGCGTCCTTGAGCGTCTTCGACCCGCTGGTGACCTCGACCACCTGAGCGCCGAGCAGCTTCATCCGCCGCACGTTCATCGACTGGCGGCGCATGTCCTCCGTGCCCATGTACACCGTGCACTCGAGCCCGAAGCGCGCGCACACGGTCGCCGTCGCGACGCCGTGCTGGCCGGCGCCGGTCTCGGCGATGATCCGCTTCTTGCCCATGCGCATCGCCAGCAGCGCCTGGCCCACCGCGTTGTTCAGCTTGTGCGCGCCTGTATGGCACAGGTCTTCGCGCTTCAGGTGGATGTGCGCTCCACCGAAATGCTCGCTCAGCCGGTTGGCCGCGTAAAGCGGCGTGGGGCGGCCGACGAACGCGTGGCGATGACCGGCAAGCTCGAGCTGGAACTGGGCGTCCGCCTTGGCTTCATGCCAGACGCGCTCGAGCTCGATCAGTGCGCCCATCAGGGTCTCGGGAACGTACTGGCCGCCGAAAATGCCATAGCGTCCGCCGATCGGGTGCGTGGGCGCGATCCGGGCCATCAGACCCTCATCTCGGCCAGGCGCACGTTGCGGATGAAGGCGCGCACCTTCTCGGGATCTTTCACGCCCACCTCGGTCTCGACTCCGCTCGAGACGTCGACGCCGTACGGCTTGAAGCGGCTCACGACCTCGCCCACGTTACCCGGTTCAAGACCCCCGGCGATGAACACGCGCCGTGATTCGAGCAGCGGGCGGGCCAGCTCCCAGTCCCACGTCCGACCCGTGCCGCCCCGTTGGTCGGCCGACCACGAGTCGATCATCAGCGGGTCGGGCCAGTCGGCGGCGCCGCCGATCACCCCGTCCCGAACCTTCAGCACCTTGATCACGGGCTTTGCGGCCTTGAAGCCCGGAGGTTCGGAGCCGTGCAGCTGCAGGAGGTCGAGCCCGACGAAGCTCGAAACCTGGCGCACCTCGTCCTCCGACTGGTCAATGAACACCCCCACGATCGCCGGCCGGACGTCGAGCGAGTCGACGATGGCCTTTGCCCCCTCCGGCGTCACGCGCCGCCGAGAGGAGCAGAAGTGGAAGCCGAGCATGTCCGCGCCGGCGTCGGCCGCGCCGGCGGCAGCCTCCACGTCGCAGATCCCGCAGATCTTCACGCGGACCAAGTCGTCAGCTCCCGGATCCGCGCCGCGGGGTCGGGCGACCTCATCAGCTCCTCACCCACGAGGATCGCGTCGGCCCCGGCCTCGTGCAGGCGCCGCGCGTCGTCAGCCGAATGAATGCCGCTTTCGGCCACCAGGATGACCCGGTCCGGGATCTCCTTCCGCAGGCGCCCGGTAAGGCTGAGGTCGATGTCGAAGGTGCGCAGGTCCCGGTGGTTCACGCCGACGATCACGGCGCCCGACTCCAGCGCCGCGCTTGCCTCCCGCTCGTCGTGCACCTCCACCAGCGCCGCCAGGCCGCGGCTGCGGGCGACCGAGAGCAGATCGGCGAGCTGGGAGCGCTCGAGCGCCGCGACGATGAGGAGCACGGCGTCGGCGCCGGACGCTCTCGCCTCTGCGATCTCGAATGGATCGGTGATGAAATCCTTCCGCAGGATCGGCAGGTCGGTCGCCTCGCGGGCCGCCTGGACGTGCTCCGGCCTCCCGCCGAAGCTCGCCATGTGCGTCAGCACGGACAGCGCAGCGGCGCCCCCCTCCCTGTACGCGAGCGCCAGGTCGGCCGGGCTGTAGCGCTCGCTCAGGACGCCCATGGTCGGCGTGCGCTGCTTCATCTCGGCGATCACGGCCAGCCCCGGCCGCCTCAGGGCGCCCGCGAAATCCTTCGGCGTGTACGCGGCCACCGACCTCTCGAACTGGTCCGAACCGACCAGGTGACGCCGCCGCTGCAGATCCTGGCGCGCCTCGAGCACGAGGCGGGACAGGATGTCCACTTCCCGTGTCTGTTCCCGGGGTCCCCGCGAAGTCACGGCAAGCCGCTCCCCGACCCGCTGCGCGGATCGGATCGCGGGTCCTCGGACTTGGTGGGGATCTTCACTGTTGGGAGATTCTGGCCCACCGCTGCAGCACGTCGCCCGCCCTCCCGGAGTCGATCGCCTCGGCGGCGAGGCCGAGGCCTTCCTTCCAGCCGCCGGCGAGCCCGGCTGCGCGAAGGGCCGCGGCCGCGTTGAGGAGCACGACGTCGCGGCGCGGGCCCGTGGCGCCGTCGAGGATCGCGCGTGCGAGCCGGGCGTTTTCTTCCGGGCCGCCCCCGCGCATCGTCTCGACGGGGGCCATCTCGAGCCCTAGCTCGGCAGGGTCGAGCTGGTACTCCTTGCGCCGGCCGTCGATCTCGATCACGGACGACGGAGAGCTCACGGACAGCTCATCCATGCCGTCACCGGCATGGAACACGATCGCGCGCTCGACCCCCAGACGCTGGAGCACGTCGGCCATCTTGGCCGCCAGCTGTCCATCGGCCACGCCCAAAGCCTGGTATCGAGCGCCGGCGGGGTTGCACAGCGGCCCGAGGACGTTGAACACCGTGCGCACGGCGAGCTCTCGGCGCGGCACGGACACGAATCGGAAGGCCGGATGGAAGACCGGCGCGAACAAGAAGCCGATGCCCGCCTGGTCGATGCACCGCGCCACGCCTTCCGGTGCCAGGTCGATCTTGACCCCGAGCTGCTCGAGCACGTCGGCCGAACCGCACAGCGACGACGCGGCGCGGTTGCCGTGCTTGGCGACCTTTGCCCCGCATGCGGCGGCCACGATCGCTGCCAGCGTCGAGATGTTGAACGTCGCAAGGCCATCGCCCCCGGTGCCGCAGGTGTCGAGCAGATCACCCTCGACCTCGATCGGGGTCGCCACCGCCCTGACGGTCCGGGCGAAGCCGGTGATCTCGTCGGCCGTCTCGCCCTTCATGCGCAGCGCCACCAGGAACCCGGCGATTTGCGATGGCGTCGCGTCGCCGCGCATGATGATCTCGAAGGCGGCCGAGGCCTCGTCCTCGGTGAGGGACTCGCAGCGCACCAACTTCGCGATCGACTCGATCACCTCGCCCCCTCCAGTCCGGTGGACGGCCGCCCCGCCGGCGTGGATGCGGCCCGACGAACGAAGTTGCCGATGATCTTTTTGCCTTCCTTGGTCAATACCGATTCGGGGTGGAACTGCACGCCGTACGTCGGGTGCCGGGCGTGGCGGAGCCCCATCACCGTCCCATCCGCCGTCCACGCGGTGACCACCAGCTCTGCCGGCACCGACGCCTTTTCCACGATCAGCGAGTGGTAGCGGGTCGCCTCGAACGGATCGCTCACGCCCGCCATCACGCCGGAGTTGTCGTGCCTGATCCACGACGTCTTGCCGTGCGCGGGCTCGTGGCGCGAAACCGTGGCCCCGAACACCTGCCCGATGCACTGGTGACCGAGACATACGCCGAGGATCGCCACCTGGCCGCTCAAGGCCCGGATCGCATCGTTGGACACGCCGGCGTCCTCGGGCCTTCCAGGCCCCGGCGAGATGACAATGCCGTCGAAGACCGACAGCTCCTCGACGGTGACCTCGTCATTCCGAAACACCCTCGGTTCGGCCCCGAGCTCGGCCATCTGCTGCACGAGGTTGTAGGTGAACGAGTCGTAGTTGTCGATGAGGGCGATGCTCATCACATCTCCTCGGCCATCTCGACCGCTTTGAACATGGCGCCCGCCTTCTCGAGCGTCTCCTCGAACTCGCGCTCCGGCTTCGAGTCCGCGACGACTCCCGCGCCCGCCTGCACGTACGCGACGCCATCCGCGACCACCACCGTCCGCAGCGTGATCGCCATGTCGAGGTTGCCGCCAAAGCTGACGTAACCGAGCGACCCGGCATACACGCCGCGCCCTTCGGGCTCGAGGTCGGCGATGATCTCCATGGCCCGGATCTTGGGTGCGCCCGAGACCGTGCCCGCCGGGAAGGCCGCCCGCAGGGCGTCCAGCGAGGTGCGGCCCTCTCGCAACTGCCCGCTCACGGTCGAAGAGATGTGCATCACGTGGGAATACCTCTCGACCTCCATCAGGCGGTCCACACTCACCGATCCTGGCTTGGCGACGCGGCCGACGTCGTTGCGCCCGAGGTCGACCAGCATCACGTGCTCGGCGCGCTCCTTGAGGTCGTTGAGGAGCTCCTTCTCCAGGCGCGCGTCGTCGGCCGGGTCGCTGCCGCGGCGGCGCGTACCTGCCAGGGGCCTGGTCTCGACGCGGCCGTACTCCACCTGCACCAGCTTCTCGGGCGACGTTCCGACCACGTGACGGTCGCCACCTAGCGCCAGGAAGAACATGTACGGCGACGGGTTGATCGCACGCAGGCAGCGGTAGACGTCGAAAGGCGCGGCGGCCAGCGGCTTGCTGAAGCGCTGCGAGACGACGACCTGGAAAGCATCGCCGCCGATGATGTGCTCTCGCGCGGCGTCCACCATGGCGTGGAACTGACCCCTGGTCATGTTGGACTTCCACCCCGCGCCGTTGGTGCCGTGCCCAGCGGAGGCGACCTGGTCGGAGGCAAGACGCATCTCCATCTCGTCGATGCGCGCGACCGCCGCCTCGTAGTCCTCGCGATATGGTCGATGAATGGTCAGGAGCATGAGACGCCGCGTCACGTGGTCGAACACGGCCAGGTCCTCGGCGGTGAGGAACGCGCTCTCCGGCATCGGGGGCGCCGCGCCCTGGGCCATGGGAAGGCGCTCGAAGTGTCGCGCCGCCTCGTATCCGAGATAGCCGACGGCGCCACCGTGGAAGCGGGGAAGCCCCTTCACCGGCGCCGTCACCTCTGCGGCGACGGAGGCGAGAGCGTCCAGCGGATTGCCCTGACCAAGGTCGAGGTGCCTGGGTCGAAAGCCGATGAAGGAGTAGCGGGCGAGCCTCTCGCCGCCTTCGACGCTTTCGAGCAGGAACCCCGGCTCACCCGCCGGGCAGAGCAAGGTGTACGCACGCACGGGGGTGAGCATGTCGGCCAGGACCTCCCGGTATACCGGGATCAGCGCATGGCTCTTCGCAAGGGCCCGGGACTCGTCCCGGCCGGGAGTGCACTCTCTCATCTGGTTCCCCTCATCTGACTGGCGCGCAGCGCCGGGATCTCGACTCGTCCGCGCGGCTCACTCTGGCCGCGCCGGACGCCAAACGTTATCAGATGACGGCGGACTTGCAGCGGATCGTCAGTGCTTGTCGGCCTTCATCTCGCGCTTGACCTCTCGCGCATGGGCCATCGATTCGGCCGAATCGACGTCCGCGACGGTGTGCCAGTTGGCCGCGTGCTTCTCCCACCCGCGGGGCTTGACCCCGAACTTCTTGGCCAGCACCGCGACCAGGATCTTCACCTTCATATCGCCGAATCCCGGCAGCTTCTTGATGCGCGCCGCCAGGTCGTCGCCGTCGCGCGCCTCGGTCCAGACCGAGCCCGCGTCGGCGCCGTAATCGTCTACCACGACCTGGCACATGGCCTGCACGCGCTTTGCCATGCTGCCTGGGAAGCGGTGTAGAGCCGGGCGCTCGCGGAAGATTGCGTCCAGCTGGTCGGGGTCCATGGCGGCGATCTTGCGGGCGTCCAGGTGGCCGAGCCGGCGCTTCAGCTCGTATGGCCCGGCGAAGGCCTTTTCCATCTTGACCTGCTGGTCGAGGACCAGGCCCACCAGTAGTGCGAGCGGATCGGTTTCGAGGAGATGGTTGGCGGCGGGATCCTGGGTCCAGACGATCGGCATGACAAGACCTTACGTCACCGGGCCGTGTACCTTTGGCCGTTATACGCAACGTGTCTGCCAGCGGCGAACCGGTCGCTGAAGCTTATGAGCCAGGTTCGCGTGAAGACTTCGATCGCCTTTATCGGGCGGCGTATCCGCGCGTCTACCGCACCCTGACGGCGATCCTTCGCGACCCGGCCGAGGCCGAGGATTGCGCCCAGGATGCGTTCGTGCAGGCGTTTCGCGCATGGGAGCGCTGGCGACCGGATGCGCCGGCGGAAGCCTGGATCCACCGCATCGCGGTCAACCGCGCGATCTCGTATCGCCGCCGGGCCCGGCTGCGAACGGTGGGCGAGCTGCTGCGCCGCCTCGGGCGGCCGGCCGTCTCGGCCGATCCGGCCGTGATCGCGTCCGAGCCCGACATCATCTCCGCTCTGCAGTCGATCCCGCCGCGGCTGGCGGCCGCCATCGTGCTGCGCCACTATCACGGCTACAACAACCGCGAGATCGCGGCGGCGCTCGGCGTGTCCGAGCGGACCGTGGGCAACCGCCTGCGCCAGGCATCGGAGCGGTTGCGCGCGATGCTCGATCCGGACTTCTCACTTGATCGATCTCCGGCGTTGCCTTCAGAAAGCTATGAGTCTTATGTCGAAGACTGAACGCGACTCGCTCGGGCCGGCCTTTGACTGGCGGCTGCGCTCGGCGCTCGATCGCGTGGCGCCGCCGCACACCCCTCCGCGCTACCTTTCGGCGTCCGTCGCGCGCTCGGCCCCATTCAGGTTCGCCCCCGCCGCGCTGGCCGCGGCCGTCGCCGGCGTCGTGGCATTGGCGGCCTTCGCCACCACGGGCAGCGCCAACCCGGTCGTTTGGACTCAGCGCGCGGCTTCGAGCCTCGAGTCGGCCGGCCACTCTCCCGCATTGGTACCCATCCTGCAAATGAGCCCCAGCCCTCAGACCGAGTCGCCGCGGCCGCCTGCGGCCGCTCCTCCCGCCCGCGCGCCCGAGCATGAAGCGTCGCCCAACCCCGAGCCCTCGCAGGCTCCCGAGCGGTCGTCTTCCCCCGAGCCTGGCGAGTCACCTGGGCCGGGCGACCATTCCGGGACCAGCTCGCCGACTCCTTCGTCGAGTCCTTCGCCCAGCCCCCACGACGGCTAGCGAGTTACTGCTTGCGTCGCTGGACGAACTCGAACCCGAACCGGCCCTTCACACAAAGATGTCCCGAGGTGACGCTGTGGTCCAGCGGCGAGGTCACCTTGACGATCTCGTTGTCTTGCACGTGCAGCTCGAGCATGCACCCGACGCCGCAATAGGGGCACACCGTCTCGGTCACGGCCTGCTTTGACTCGTCCCATGTGCCGGCTACTCGCATGTCGTGCTCGCTCTTGAACATCAGGGCCCCGGTCGGGCAGACCCCGATGCAGTTGCCGCAGTACACGCAAGCGGACTCGGGCAGGGGCACCGTGAACTCAGTTGAGATGTGGGAGTCGAAGCCGCGTCCTGCGACACCGATCGCGAACGTGTTCTGCGCCTCGACGCCGCACGCCTCCACGCACTTGTAGCAGAGGATGCAGCGCGAGTAGTCGCGCACGTAGAGCTCATTGTCGACCTTGACCGGCTGGGCGACCGTGGCTATCCCGCTCCCGAAACGGGTGGGCGCCGCGCCGTAGCGGTTCATCCAGCCCCGCACCTCGGGCGAGCAGAGCGACATGTCCACCGAGGAGGCGAGCAGCTCGAGGACGAGCCGCCGGCTGTGGCGCACGCGCTCGGAGTCGGTCTGGATCTTCATGCCCGCCTCGACCTTGCGCGAACACGCCGGGACGAGGACGCGAGACCCTTCGACCTCGACGACGCAGACCCTGCACACGTTCAGCGGTGCCAGGGTGTCGAGCTGGCAGAGCGTCGGAGTGTCGATCTGCATGCGGCGGCAGGCGTCCAGGATCGTCGAGCCCTCGAGCACGTCGAGCTCGCGGCCGTCGACGCTTACCTTGACCATCCGCCTGGGCAGCCCGACGAAAACGGCGTCAGCCACGATCGGGTACCAGCTTCAGCTGAATCACGGCCGACCCGATGGCGTTGGCGGCCGTCTGCCCCAAACCGCAGATCGAAGCGTCACGCATGGCCTGGGCGATGTCGCTGAGCAGTGCGATGTCCGACTCGCGCGCGCCTTCCTCCCGCTCGCTCAGCACCCTCTGGAGGATTTCCTCCTGCCTGACCGTGCCCACGCGGCACGGTACGCACTGCCCGCACGACTCCTCACGGAAGAATCGCGCGATCCTCAGCAGGATCTGCTTTAGGTTGGCGCTGTCGTCGAGCACGATCACCGCGCCCGAGCCAAGCGTGGCGCCGATGGCCCGAGTCCCTTCGAAGCTCAGCGGCACGTCGAGCTGGGCCTCGGTGACAAACGAGCCCGCGGCGCCTCCGAGCAGGACCGCCTGGATCGTGCGACCCTGGTTCAGGCCCCCTGCGCGTTCGATCAGCGCGCGCAGCGTGGTGCCCATCGGGATCTCGTACAGGCCAGGCTCCCGGACGTGGCCCGAGATGCAGAACAGTCGCGTCCCGGTCGACTCGGCAGTGCCCGTGCGGGCAAAGGCCTGGCCACCTTCCAGCACGATGTCGAGCACGTTGACCAGGGTCTCGACGTTGTTGACGAGCGTGGGCCTGCCGAAAAGTCCAGCCTGCACCGGAAACGGCGGCTTGTTGCGCGGCTCGCCACGCTTGCCCTCGATGGAGTTGAAGAGCGCGGTCTCCTCGCCGCAGATGTAGGCCCCGGCGCCGCGCCGGACCTCGATGTCGAACGTTGATCCCCGGCCCTCGATGTCGGCGCCGAGCAGACCGCGTTCTCGGGCCTGACGGACCGCGTGCTCGATCCGACTTCGCGCCAGGGGGTACTCCGCTCTGACATAGATGTAGCCCTGCTCGCACCCCGTCGTGACTGCCGCGATGGTCATCGCCTCGACCACGGCAAAGGGGTCGGCCTCCATGAGCACACGATCCTTGAAGGTGCCCGGCTCCGATTCGTCCGCGTTGCAGACGAGGTGGTGCGGCCGCATCGCCGCGCGGGCCACGGACTCCCACTTCCGGCCCGTGGGAAACGCGGCCCCGCCGCGGCCGAGCAGGCGGGCCTCGTTGAGCTCGCGGATCACGCCGTCGGAGCCGAGCTCGAGCGCGCGCCGAAGCGCGACATAGCCGCCGTGGCTGCGGTAGCTGTCGATGCTGTCTGGGTCGACGACGCCGACACGCCTCAGCAGCTTGCGCGTGCCCTGGACCGGCAGCGGTCGCGCCGCAGCGTCCGGCCATGCGCCGCCGCCGGCCACGGCCAGCGCCAGGACGGCGTCGATCGGCGCGAGCTGACGCTCCGAGTGGGGCCGGCCAGACCTCTCGACGAGGGCGGCCGGAGCGCGGTCGCAAAGGCCGAGGCATGGGCTGCGCCGCCATTCCCTGCCGGCCGGCCCGAAGCGGTGCTCGAGGGCCGAGCAGAGCTCGTCAGACCCGGCGCATTTGCACGCGATGTCATCGCAGACGTGGAGGGCCAGGGGCGCTTGCTCCTGGAGCGCGAAACGACCGTAGAAGCTGACGACCCCGTAGGCCTCGGCGGGCGGGATGGTCAGCCGGCGGCAGGCGTATTCGAGCGCGCCGCGACTCACCCAGCCGACGCGGTCCTGGATCGAATGCAGAACCGGGAGCAGGAGGTGGCGCTGCGAGCGCGTCCCGCGACCGCCGTAGGCGACGTGGTCGTCAGCGGTAACCCGCTCCCCACCCTCCCAGAGCGATTGCGGCTGACCCAGCACCTCGTCGACGGCCGCCATCTCTTCGGCCGTCGCCGGGCCTCCGGTGGTTCGAATATCCAACTAGCCGGCCGGCGCTCCGACGAGCTTCTCGATCCGGATCGCGCTCGCCTTGAACTCGGCGGTGCCCGATTTGGGATCGGTCGCATCGATGGTCAGGATGTTGGTCGCCACCTGGTCAGGGAAGTGCAGCGTCATGAAAGCCAGCCCGGGCCGCAGCGACTCCTCGAAGCGCACCGGCACCTCGACTGAGCCGCGCCGCGAGCTGGCGCACACGCGCTCGCCGTCCTGGATCCCCAGCCGCTCGCCGTCGACGGGCGAGATCAGCAACCCCTCGCGCTTGCGCAGGGGGGACGTGTACTCGCCGGACTGAACCCCGGTGTTGTACGAGTCCAGCCGCCGGCCGGTGGTCAGCCGGATCGGAAACTCAGCACTCAAGCGGTCGACGGGAGGATCGTGCTCGACCACGTGGAACCCGGCCCGAGGGCCCTCGACGGGCTCCTTCCACAGCCGCGCGTGGAGGAACTGGGTGCCGGGATGAGTCTCGTCCGGGCACGGCCACTGGATGCCGGCAAGCTCGTCGAGCCGCTCGTAGGACATCCCCGCGTGCATGGGCGAAAGGCTGCGGCACTCGTCCCAAACCTGCTCGGCGGTCGAATGGCCCCACTCGCAACCGAGCCGCCGCGCGAGCTCGCAGATGATCTCGATGTCGTCGCGGGCGCCCGCCGGCGGCTCCAGCGCCCGGCGCACCCGCTGCACGCGTCGCTCGCTGTTGGTGACAGTGCCCTCCGACTCCGCCCACCCGGCTGCTGCCGGCAGGACCACGTGGGCCAGCTCGGCGGTCTGGGTCAGGAAGATGTCCTGGACCACCAGGTGCTCGAGGCCGGTGAGAAGGCGCACGGCGCGGGTCTGGTCCGCCTCGCTGCGCGCGGGGTTCTCGCCCACGATGTACGCGGTCGTCAGCTCGCCGTGCGCCATGGCCTCGAACATCTCCGAGAGGTGATATCCCTTCTTGCTCGGGAACTGCGCCCCGCCCCATGCCCGGGCGAACTTGGCGTGGATGTCCGGGTCTTCGATGTCCTGAAAGCCCGGCAGCCTCGCCGGGATGGCGCCCATGTCCCCGCCGCCCTGCACGTTGTTCTGGCCCCGCAGCGGGTTGAGCCCGCTGCCGTAGCGACCGACTTTGCCCGTGAGCAGCGCCAGGTTGATCAGGGCGAGAACGTTGTCGGTGGCGTTGTGGTGCTCGGTGATGCCGAGCGTCCAGCAGATCATCCCGCGGTCGGCTCGGGCAAAGTCGAGGGCGACCTCTTTGATCGCGGAGGCCGGAACGCCCGTCTCGGTCTCGGCCAGCTCGAGCGTGTACGCCTCGACGCATTTCGCATAATCGTCGTAGCCGGTCGTGGCGCGGCCGATGAACTCGGTGTTGGCAAGACCCTCGTGAATGATCACCCGCGCCATCGCGTTGGCCAGCGCGATGTCACTCCCGACATCGATGCCCAGCCATACGTCCGCCCACTGTGCCGAGCTCGTGCGCCGGGGATCGACGGAGACGAGCCGAGCTCCGTTCCGCACGCCCCGCAGGAGGTGATGGAAGAAGATCGGGTGCGTGTCGCGAGCGTTGGAGCCCCAGAGGATGACGAAATCGGTCTCCTCGACCTCTCGATAAGACGAGGTCCCTCCTCCGGCTCCGAACACTGTCGCCAGACCGGCGACGCTTGGGGCGTGTCAAGTCCGGTTGCAGCTGTCGATGTTGTTGCTGTGCATGACGACCCGCGCGAACTTCTGTGCGACGAAGTTCATCTCGTTGGTGGTCTTCGAGCAGCTGAACATTCCGAAGGCGTTCGGTCCACGCCGCCGGGCCGTATCGAAACCGGCGGCGGCCCGTTCGAGCGCCTCCTCCCAGGAGGCGGGGCGCAGCCGCCCGCCATCCCTGACCAGCGGCTCGGTTAGACGGACGAGTCCGTCATCCATGCACCGAACAATACATTCCAAGCCTCAGGGCCGGAGCACGGCCGGCGCCCAATCTACTTTGGGTTCGCGCTGATGAACTCCGCGATCCGCTCGAGACCACGCTTCAGCTCGTCCTCGGACTGCGTGTACGCGAGCCGGATGAACCCGGCCCCGGCGTGCCCGAAGGCCGTGCCTGGAAGGACTGCGACGCCGGCTTCGGTGAGCAGGCGCTCGGCCAGCTCACGCTCGCCGAACCCCGTGGCTTCGATGTTCGGGAATGCGTAGAACGCGCCCTGGGGACGCGCGCAGCGCATGCCGGGGATCTTGTTGATGCCGTCCACGATGAGGTTGCGGCGGTGCTCGAAGATCTTGACCATGCGGGCGACCGCCTGCTCTGACTGCGGCGCGCTGAGCGCTTCGATCGCAGCCATCTGCGTGAACCCCGCGGCGCACGATGACGAGTTGATCATCAGCTGGTCGAGCTTGGCTGCCAGGGCTTTCGGCGCCACGGCGTAGCCCAACCGCCACCCGGTCATCGCGTACGACTTCGAGAGCCCGTCCATCAGCACCGTCCGCTCCCGCATTCCGGGGCGCGACAGCGGCGATACGTGGTGAAATCCGTAGACGAGCTGGCTGTAGATCTCGTCCGAGACGACCAGGAGGTCGTGCTTGTTGGCCAGCTCGCACACGAAGTCGACATCCTCTTCGGTGAGAACCCCACCGGTGGGGTTCTGCGGGGTGTTGATGATGAGCATCCGCGTCTTCGGCGTGACCAGTGACTCAAGCTCGTCCAGGTCCATCCGAAATCCGGTCTGTTCGCGCAGGGTGACAGTCTTCGGGATGGCGCCGATGAAGCTGACCTGCGACGCATATGCGGGGTATCCGGGGTCGGGCAGGATCACCTCGTCGCCGGGCTCGATACAGGCGAGCAGCGTGAAAAGCAGCACATTCTTCGAGCCGGGCACCAGGACGACGTCGGTCGGTTCGACCTCGGTCTTCAGCATTCTCGACACGAATCCCGCGACTGCTTCACGCGCCTCGAAGATGCCGCTGGCGGGCGTGTAGTGCGTGTACCCGTTCTGCATCGCCGAGATGCCTGCTTCGACGATGTTGTCGGGAGTTGCGAAATCGGGCTCGCCGATCTCGAGGTGCACTATGTGCTTGCCCTCGGCCTCGAGCCGCCTGGCCTTGGCGAGCACCACGAACGCGCCCTCGGTGCCCAGGTGATTCATGCGCTCTGCGAAACGGATTGCGCTCACCTGAAGATCCTAGTGGACTGGTGTCTCATCGGCTCTCAGTGGACGCCGAGCAGCGCGCCGCCGTCGACGCCGATGGTCTGGCCGGTGATGAAGCCTGCCTGGCGCGAGCACAGGAACGCGCAGGCGGCGGCGAATTCTGCGGGCTCGCCGAAGCGTTTCATCGGCGCTGCCTCGGCTCTGCGCTTGAGCTCCGCCTCGACGTCTCCGCCCCGTCCGGACGCGAGGTGCCGTATCCGGTCGGTGAGGATGGCGTCAGGGGCGAGGCAGTTGAACGTGACGCCGTCGCCGGCAAGCTCGCGGGCCAGTGTCTTGGAGAGGCCGGTGACCGCAGCCCGCAGAGCGTTGGACAAAACCAGGGTCGGGATGGGCTGCCGCACCGAGACCGAGGTGATGAAAACGACCCGGCCCTGGCCCGAGCGCGTGAGGTGAGGCAACGCAGCATGGACCAGCCTGACGGCGCTCATGAGCGTGAGCTCGAAAGCGGCTTCCCAGGCTTCCAACGGCGTGCTCTGGAAGGTACCCGCGGGCGGTCCACCCGCGTTGGCGACCAGGACGTCAAGGCCGCCCATGGCGTCGGCCGCCCTCGCCACCAGCGACTCCGGCTCGCCCGCGACCGAAACGTCCGCGGCGAACCATCCTGCCGCGTGGATCGCGCGACCGGTGGCCTCGATCGACGCGCCGTCGCGGGAGGAGATGTAGACGCTGGCGCCTTCGGCGACGAGGGCCTCAGCGCATGCGCGCCCGAGCCCCTTGCTCGCCGCCGTCACCAGCGCCCGCCGGCCCTTGAGCCCGAGATCCACCCCCTAATTGTCGACCAGACGGGGCGCCACAGTCGTCCTCCCGCTACCATCGCGCGAGCTTCCTCATGAACCTGACCGTGACCCCAGAGCCCTTCGACTCGGCGGACGCCAGGCGCCTCGTCGCGGCTCTTGACGCGCACCTGTCGAGCCTCTACACGCCTGACCACAGGTTCGGGCCGAACCTCAAGCCCGAACACGTGGCCGCCGGCGTGGGCGTGTTTCTGGTCGCCCGCCAGGGCGGCCGGGCCGTCGGCTGCGGAGCCCTTCGCCGCCTGGACGAGGACACCGCGGAGGTCAAGCGGATGTACGTCGAGCCCGCGGCCCGCGGGCAAGGCGTCGGCGCCGCGGTCCTCGATCACCTCGAGGCGGCCGCGCGCGGGCTCGGAGTCCACAGGCTGGTCCTGGAGACCGGCGTCCACCAGGTCCTGGCAATAGGCCTGTACCGCCGGGCGGGATTCGCGCCGGTACATTGCTGGGGCGAGTACGCCGGCGCGCCCACCAGCGTCTGCTACGAAAAGGAGATCTGAGCCCGGACCGCCTACGTCGTGTTGACGTACCAGTCCGCAACATATCGAAACCGGTCGGACGGCTCGATGACCTTGTCGATGTGAACCCCGTGGACGCGCTGGGAGACGGCGTAGTCGTAGCGGCCGGAATACAGGAAGATCGCCGGCGCGGCGGCGGCCATCAGCATCTGGAAATCGATGTACGAGGCCAGGCGCGACGGTGAGTCGAGCTCGGCACGACCATCTTCGAGGTCTTTGTCGATGAGGCCCCAGCCCCGCGCGTACGCAAAGTTCAGCGCCGAGGGGTCGGCGCCGGAATGCCACAAGGAGTACAGGTCCGGGTCGGCCCCGACGTCGAACGCAACCAGCGCCATCTGGTAGTTGTGGCCGACCAGGTAGCTCTGCACCAGCTGCGAGGCCGGGACCGCTTTGACGTCGACCTCCACTCCGATGAGGAGCAGCTGCTGCGCCAGCGCGTCGGCGACCTGCCGATTCGGGTAGGAGTCGGCTACCACCAGCCCGACTTTGAAATCCGTCCCGTTCTTGGAGCGGAGCTTGGCCCCCGTCTTCAGCGTCCAGCCGGCGGCGTCCAGCCCCCTGGCGGCTGCGAGCGGGTCATAGGGATGGAGACCGGCCGCGGCCGCCGAGTAAGCCCATTCGGCGGTCGGGATCGGCGTGGGGTCCGGGTCCGCCTTGCTCGAGAGCACCTGGTCGATCAGGCGCTGCCGGTCCACGGCCTGCGTGAGGGCCAGCCTCACGCTGCCATCGCTGAAGAACTGCTGGCCGGCGCCTTCGGGGTTCATGGCCACGAACGAGTTGGTGAAGAGCCGCGAGTCGAGCACGGTGAGGTCCGTCCGCCCCAGGAGCGCATCGACCTCCTGCGGCTCCAACCCGCCCACCAGGTCGGCGGCCCCCGAAAGAACCGCCCGGATCGCCTGCTGCGGATCGCTCGCCGGGTAGGTCCTCAAGACGAGGTGATCCAGGTAAGGCTGGGGGTTCGCGTAGGGGTTGCGGTCGAGGGTGATGGCCAGGTTGCTGATGGCCGAGACCCGGAACGGGCCCGTGCCGAAGGCACGTACGCCGCTGTATGGGCTCGCGGCGATCTGGGCCGGCGCCATCCCCGCGTAGATGTGCCTGGGGATGATCCCGATCTGCAGGGCGAGCGGGAACGACGCGCTTGGGGCCTTCAGCGAGAACACCACCTGGCCGGGACCGCCGGCGGCGACCCCGACGTCGCGCCAGAACTGAGCCCCCGGCTGCTGGTACTCGACGTCCTGGAGGACGTGGTAGGTGAACAGGACGTCGTCGGCGCTGAAGGGCTGGCCGTCGGCCCACCTGACACCCTGGCGAATGTCGAATGTATAGGTAAGGTGGTCCGACGATACCGACCAACCGGAGGCCAGCAGGCCCACCGGGTTCTGCTCGGGATCCAGCCTGACCAGGCCCTGGTAGATGACGCTGTCGACGTCCCGCGTGCTGTCGTCAGTTTCGAAAAGGGGGTTCAACACCGCGGCCGAGCCGACCAGCGCCTCCACCGCGGTGCCGCCCCGCGCGGGCTTTGGCACGGTGGCGATGGGCTGGCAAGCGACGAGCATCACCGCCGCCGCGAAGGCGGCGGCCGCCAGGCGGCTAGGCGAGATTATGTGCCCGCATGTACGTCAGGGCGACGGAGCAGACGAGGAAAGCCGCCGCCAGCACCCACGTGGTCCAGTAGATCTGGCGCTCGAGCCCGCGCCGGGTCCGGTATCCGCCGCCAAGGCCGTCCCCGCCCCCACCGATCGTCCCTCCAAGGCCTGACGCCTTGGGAGTCTGGACGAGCACGCTCACGATCAGCAGGATCGACAGGACGGCCTCGACGATGACGAGCGGGTTGGCAATCTTAGCCATTGGACCGGGAGATTCTACTTAACTCCAAACCGAGCCGAACCGGGTGTTGATCGCGTCCCAGTTCAGCGTGTTGAACCACGCGGTCACGTAATCCGCGCGCCGGTTCTGGTACTTGAGGTAATAGGCGTGCTCCCAAATGTCGACGCCCAGGATCGGGGTTAGCTCGTCCATGTACGGGCTGTCCTGGTTCGCGTAGCCCTTGATCGACATCTTCCCGGTCTTGTCCACGACGAGCCACGCCCATCCGCTGCCGAACTGTCCGACGGCCGCCTTGCTCAGCTGTTCCTTGAAGGCGTCATAGGTCCCAAACGCGGTCTTGATCGCGTCGGCGATGCGGCCGGTGGGGTTGCCGCCGCCGCCGGGGCCCATGATCGTCCAGAAGATCGAGTGGTTGGCGTGGCCACCCACGTTGTTGCGGACGACGGTGCGGATGTCCTCAGGGACCTGGTTGATGCCCCACAGGATGTCCTCGACGGACTTCTTGGCCCATTCGGGGTGCTTTTCGAGCGCGGCGTTCGCGTTGTTGACGTACGCGGCATGGTGCTTGTCGTGATGGATCTCCATCGTCTTGGCGTCGATGTGCGGTTCGAGCGCGTCGAACCCGTAGGGAAGCGGTGGCAGCTCAAGTGGCATGGTGGAACCCCCTGCGTTCAAATTTGTACTCGAGTACTGGACCAGTCTAAGAGGTCGGAGATTTCGACCCGGAAGCCTGGGCCTTGACCGCCGCCGCCCGGCGCTCGATCTCCTCCTGGTCGCCGAGGTACCGCCACGAACGCGGTTTGAGGTCGGGGCCCAGCTCATAGACTCGAGGCACCCCGGTCGGAATGTTCAGCTCGACGACCTCCTGCTCGGTCAGGCCGTCGAGATGCTTGACCAGGGCGCGAAGGCTGTTGCCGTGGGCGGAGACCAGGACGCAGGAGCGGAGCCGAAGGTCCGGGACGATGGCGTCGTACCAGTAGGGGAGCATCCTGTCGATGACGTCCTTCAGGCATTCGGCGCTGGGCAGAAGCTCCGGCGGCAAGCCCTCATACCTCGCATCGTGAGAGGGGTGCCGCTCGTCGGAGACCTGCAGGTCGGGAGGCCGGACGTCGTAGCTGCGCCGCCACAGCTTGACCTTCTCGTCTCCGTACTTCTCGGCGGTCTCCTTTTTGTTCAGGCCCTGCAGCGCTCCGTAATGCCTCTCGTTCAAGCGCCAGCTCCGCTGCACCGGGATCCAGGTCCTGCCCATCGCGCCAAGGGCGAGGTCAGCTGTCTGGATGGCGCGGACAAGGACCGAGGTGTGCAGGACATCCGGTGTCAGCCCCGCCTCCTTCATCAGCCGACCGGCCTCCACGGCTTCGGTGACGCCGCGCTCGCTCAGCGGGACGTCGTGCCATCCGGTGAACAGGTCTTCGAGGTTCCATGTGCTCTGGCCGTGGCGCAGGAGGATGAGGACTCCAGGGCCGCGGCCGCTACCGGTGGCCATACACCTCTGCGGTCACCTTGACGATGTGGGCGAACTCCTCGGCGTCCAGGCTGGCGCCGCCCACCAGGCAGCCGTCGCACAGCGGGAGCTCCACGTATGACTGCACGTTGGCCGAGTTGACGCTCCCCCCATAGAGGACGCGAACCTTGCGGGCGGCGCCCGCGCCGATCATCTCCCCCACCACCCGGCGGATCAGGCGCATGGTCTTGTAGGCATGCTCGGCGTCGGCGCTCTTGCCGGTGCCGATCGCCCACACCGGCTCGTATGCGATCACCAGGCGGGCCGAGTCGTCGGCAGAGCAGCTGGCAAGCCCCGCCTTGACCTGGGCGGAGACGACCTGGTCGGAGGTGCCCGCATCGTACTGCTCGCTGAGCTCGCCCACGCACATGATCACGCTGAGCTCGCTGGCGAGAGCCGCCGCGGCCTTCTTGGCCACCATCTCGTCCGTCTCGCCGACGTAGATGCGGCGCTCCGAGTGGCCGACGATGACCCACTGGCACCAGCCTTTCAGCATCGCGGGTGAAACCTCCCCGGTGTAGGCGCCGGAAGGCTCCCAGAAGCAGTCCTGCGCGCCCAGCTTCACGCCCGACTCGGCCAGCACCTCGGCCACGCCCATGAGGTAGGGGAACGGCGGGAACAGCGCGACCTCGACGCGGTCGGCATGGCCTCTCGCCACCGACAGGACGCCGCGCACCAAGTCGAGCGCCGAGTCCGAGTCGGTCGGATTCATCTTCCAGTTGGCGGCCACGATCGGCATGCCGGGCGGGCGACTGCTCAACGCGCTCAGCCTTCCTTGAGGATCGCGATGCCGGGCAGCTCCTTGCCTTCGAGGTACTCGAGGGTGGCGCCGCCGCCCGTCGACACGTGGGAGAAGCGCTCGGCCAGCCCGAGAGAGTCGATCGCCGCCACCGTGTCGCCGCCGCCGACCAGCGTGTAGGCGCCGGAGGAGGCGATCGCCTCGCCGACCGCCCTGGTGCCGTCGGTGAAGTCTTTGATCTCCGTGACGCCCAGCGGCCCGTTCCAGACGATGACGGCGGCGCCGCGCAGACGCTGCGCGAACAAGGCGACGGTCCTGGGGCCGATGTCGAGCGCCATCCAGTCGGCTTCGACGGCATCCGACGCCATGACCCGCAGCGGCTGCCCGGCCTCCATGCGCTGGGCGCAGACCAGGTCGACCGGCAGGACCAGCCTGTCTGCGGCCCCGGAGGCGACCGCGGCCGCCTCGGTGACGGAGGAGTCTTCGACCAGGCCGGTCCCGGTCGGCCACCCCTTGGCCTTGAAGAAGGTGTTCGCCATGGCTCCGCCGATCAGCACGCCGTCGACCTTACCCAGGAGGTGCTCCAGGACTCCGATCTTGGTCGACACCTTGGCTCCCCCGATCACCGCGAGCATCGGGCGGCGCGGGCTGTCGAGCGCCTGGTGCAGAGCGTTCAGCTCGGCTTCCATGAGCTCGCCCGCGAAGGCCGGGAGGTACGCCGCCACTCCGACGACCGACGCATGTGCGCGGTGGGAGGCGGCGAAGGCGTCGTTGACGAAGATCTCGCCCAGCGACGCGAGCTCTCGTGCGAACCCGGGGTCGTTGGCTTCGTCCTCCGGGTGAAAGCGCACGTTCTCGAGCAGCAGGACCTGGCCGGCCGTCATCCCGTCCACCGCCGTGCGGGCCGGCTCGCCGACGCAGTCGCCGGCAAACTGCACATCGCGGTTGAGCAGCTCGGCCAGCCGCGCCGACACCGGGCGCAGGGAAAGCTGGGGATCGACGCCTTTTGGGCGCCCCAGGTGCGACATCACGATCACCCTGGCTCCGCGCTGGGCCAGATGCTGCAAGGTCGGGACCGCCGCCCGGATGCGCGCGTCGTCGGAGATCGTGCCTTTCGACATCGGAACGTTGAGGTCCTCGCGGACGAGGACTCGCTTGCCGGCCACGTCGACCGATGTGATGGATGCTTTCAGAGCTTGCCCGCCATGTAGGTGATGAGGTCGATCATGCGGCAGCTGAAGCCCCACTCGTTGTCGTACCAGCTCACCACCTTGGCCCAGTCTCCCCCGAGCATCAAGGTGAGCGGCGCGTCGACGATCGACGAATGCGGGTTGCCCTTGAAGTCCGACGAAACGAGCTCCTCGTGGCTCACCGCGAGGACGCCCCGGAGCGCGCCGGCCGCGGCCTTGTCAAAGGCGGCCACGATTTCCTGGACTGTGGTCGTCTTGGAGAGCTGCACGCTGAGGTCGATGACCGACACGTCAAGGACCGGGACGCGGAACGCCATGCCGGCGAACTTTCCGCTCAGCTCGGGCAGGACCTCTGCCACCGCCCGGTTGGCCCCGGTCGAAGCGGGGATGATGTTGTCGGCCGCCGCACGGGCGCGCCGGAGGTCCTTGTGCGGCAGGTCCTGAAGGCGCTGGTCCGACGTGTAGGCGTGGACCGTGGTCATCATCCCCCGCTCGATGCCGAACGAATCGTGCAGGACCTTGGCCACGGGCACGAGGCAGTTGGTCGTGCAGCTGGCGTTCGAGATGACGTTGTGCTTCTTGGGGTCGTACTGCTTGTGGTTGACGCCCATGACGACAGTGAAGTCCTGGTTGGTCGCCGGGGCCGAGATGATCACCTTCTTGGCGCCGCCCTTGTCGATGTGCACTCGCGCCTTGGTGGCATCCGTGAAGAGACCGGTTGACTCGACCACGACGTCGACGCCCAGGTCCTTCCAGGGCAGCTCGGCGGGGTCCTTGTGGCTGAGGAACTTGAACGATCGTCCGTCGACGCTGATCGAGTCCGCGGTGGCGCTGACGGCCGGGCCGAAGGTGCCCAGCGCGGTGTCGTGCTTCAGCAGGTGCGCGAAGGTCTTGGCTTCACCCAGGTCGTTGACCGCGACGATCTCGAAGTCCGGTTTCAGCTCATGTGCAGCGCGGTAGATGTTGCGGCCGATTCGTCCGAACCCGTTTATCCCGACCCTGATGGCCATCTGAGCACGCTCCTGCAACCGGCTGGGACTGCGACCGGCCTTATGTTAGGCGGAGCGGCGACCGTTCATGGCCGAGTGGCCGGCCGCACCATTCTGAGCGACGTCTCCGTTCGGATTCGCGAGCTCCTGCAGCCGCCGGAGGCGGTGGTTGACCGCGGACTTCGACAGGTTCATGCGGCCGGCCAGCTCGCCCAGGTTGAGCTGCGGGTTCGCGATGCGCCATCGGGCCATCTCGCGCAACGCGGGCGGTAGCCGGTCCAGGCGCCCGGCCGACTCCAGCCGCTCGATCGCAGCGGCCTGGCGAAGGCCCGAGCCGATCGTCTTGCCGATGTTCGCGGTCTCGAAGTTCAGCCGCCGGTTGACCTCGCCGCTCACCTCTCGCACGACCCTGACGTTCTCGTAGTCCATCACGGCGCGGCTCGCGCCCATCGTGGAAAGCAGCCTGACGATGGCATCGCCTTCCTTCACGTACACGACTGCCTGCCCGGCCCGTTCCATGGTCCCGACCCTGACCCCGACGTTTTCGGCGAGCTCCACGATGGCCGACGCCCACGGTGCGGAAGGGGCCACGAACTCGAGGTGGTATCGCGAGCTGGGCGTGTTCACCGATCCGCAGCCCAGGAAGAGCCCGCGTAGCATCGCCTTGCGGTCGCAGGCTGCATCGGGGACGGCATGAGACGCCGACTGCGTGAAGGTGGGGACGAGACCCGGCGGGAGGGCGAGCTCGATGAAGAACGACATGCGCTTGCGGGTCTTGACCGCCTGGTACTTGGCGTCCATGTGGTCCACCGCGCGGCCCAGCCTCACGACCTTACGGGCGACGGCGTTGCGGAGCAGCGAGAAGTAAGCCGAGCGTCCGCGCTGGCTGGCCAGCAAGCGGCCGCGTGAGCCGAAGTAGATGCCGAGCAGCTCGCTCAGCTGACAGCAGGGCCGCGCCGGCAATAGCCCCGCCATCTCGTTCTTGACGTCCGCCGAGAACGAAATAGCGTTCCCCTCCAGGAAGGTTATTTAACCCTCCCCCCTCACTGCAGTCTAACGCGCGACCTGGTCCATCCAGTCGATGCAAAGAACAAACTTTTCTTGGCCCTCGACCGGGGATGGTGAGTCCATCTCGCGCTGCGGGCTCCGGCGCTGGACAATGTGCCTGTAATGACCGAGATGCGAATGATCGAGGCGGTTCGCGCGGCCATCGCCGAGGAGATGGAGCGTGACGATCGCGTGCTGGTCATGGGTGAGGACGTGGGTCGCAAAGGCGGCGTGTTCGGCGCGACGGACGGCCTCTACGCACGATTCGGCGAGGCCCGGGTGCTGGACACGCCGCTGGCCGAGTCGGGCATCGTCGGGGTCGCGATCGGCGCAGCGCTGAACGGGCTGATCCCGATCGCTGAGATCCAGTTTGCGGATTTCATCCACCCTGCCTTCGACCAGATCGTGAGCGAGGCGGCGCGGACCCGCTACCGCTCCAACGGCGACTGGTCGGTCCCCATCGTTATCCGCGCCCCGTTTGGCGGCGGGGTGCACGGCGGGCTCTACCATTCGCAGTCGATCGAGGCCTTCTACGCCCACGTGCCGGGCTTGAAGGTGGTCGTGCCGAGCATGCCGGCCGACGCCCACGGGCTGCTCAAGTCGGCGATCCGCGATCCCGACCCGGTCATCTTCCTCGAGCACAAGAAGGTGTACCGGCTGGTGGCCGAGGACGTCCCCGACGGAGACCACCTGGTGCCGATCGGCCCGGCCGTGATCAGGCGCCCCGGCACCAAGCTGAGCTGCTTCGCCTGGGGCCTCATGACCCACTACTGCCTCGAGGCCGCGAACTCGCTCGAGTCAGAAGGGGTCAGCGTGGAGGTGGTGGACCTGCGCACCCTGGCGCCGCTCGACCGCGAGACGATCCTCGAGTCGGTGCGCCGCACCGGCAAGGCCATGGTCGTGCACGAGGACAACCTCACCGGAGGCTTTGGCGCCGAGGTGGCGGCGATCATCTCCGAGCACGCTTTCGACAGCCTCGACGGACCCGTGCTGCGCGTGGCCGCTCCCGACATCCCGGCCATGCCATTCAACGGGCCGCAGGAAGAGTTCTTCATGCCCAACCCGCAGAAGATCGCCGAGGCGATGAGAAAGCTTGCCGCGTACTAGGAAGGATGAGGCGGGATCGGAGGAAGGCCCTCCCCAGCCCCTCGCTGCGCGGGGTACTTCCCCGCGAGCGGGGAAGGCTACGCCGGCCACCCCCCCACCTGCGGGGATGCTGCCGAGCATCACCGAGGCTGAGTACAGCAGGCGTCGCGAGTGCGTGGCCGCCGGCCTGGAGGCGGCCGGTCTCGACGCGATGTGCGTCTTCTACCCCGCCCGGGTCGCCTACCTGAGCGGCTTTCACCACATCCCCACGGAGCGCCCCATCGCGCTCGTCCTGGGGCGCCAGGGCCGATCAGCGCTGGTCGTGCCGGCGGTGGAGAAGGAGCACGCGGAAGCTTCGACGTCCGTGGACCAGGTGAACGTCTATTTCGAGTACCCGGGCGCCGAGCATCCGATGGAACGGGTCTGGTCGATCCTGTCCGAGATGAACGCACGGCCCCGGCGCACGGGCGCTGACCACGACGGCTACGTGCCTTACTGGGGCTACCGGGGGCCGCGGTTGAGCGACCTCACCGGACATGCGCCCATGGATGCGGAGCTGATCGTCGAGTCGCTGCGACGAGTCAAGTCCGCCGACGAGATCGCGTGCATCCAGCTCAGCTGCGACTGGGCCGTGCGGGCTCATCACCGCATGCAAGCTGCCATCGAGGCCGGCAAGACCGAGATGGAGTGCTACTCGCCGGCGCAGAGCACGACGCTGTTCGAAATGGTCCACGAGATGCCGGGGTGGCGGCCCAAAGGCGCGGACAGCACCGGGTTGACGGCCATGTTCGTGGCGGGCCGGTCCACCGCCATGCCGCACGGGTTCGTCCAGGGCCACGGCATCCAGGCGGGCGACGTGCTGGTCAGTGGAGCAGGCGCCAACATCGACGGCTATCTCAGCGAGCTGGAGCGCACGATGATCGTCGGCGAGCCGACCGCCGAGCAGGTGCGCGCGTTCGAGGCGATGCTTGCCCTGCAGACTCGCGCGATCGAGGTCATGGCGCCTGGCGTTCCCGCCGGCGAGGTCGAGCTGGCGACGGTTCGCCTCGCCGAGGAGCTCGGGGTCTCCGGGAACCTGCGGCACCACGTGGGCCATTCGATCGGGCTCGAGGCCCACGAGGCGCCGTTCCTCGACCGCGGCGAGGAGGCGGTCCTGGAGCCGGGCATGGTCTTCACGATCGAGCCGGGCGTCTACTTCAAGGAGCTCGGCGGATTCCGGCACTCGGACACTGTGGTCGTGACCGACCAAGGCTGCCGGGTGATGACGGTCTACCCGCGCGAGTTGAAGGACTTGATCATCAAGCCGTGATCGATTCGGGCATCGGCCGCACCTTGCTGGTGAACATGTGCAGCACGACGATGCCGTCCGCCGAGTGTCGTCGGATGCGGTCGATCGCCATCGGCGGGAGCATGTCCTGGTCGTCGACCGTGACCACGGTTTCCCTGGGCGCCACCGTTCTCCAGACCTCGGCCACCATCTCACGAGGCAGGCTGCCCGGGACGTAGACGTACCGGCGGTTGGGAACGTCCTTGCGCGCCAGCCTCTCCGCCCTCGAAAAAGCGTCGTGCGCCGAGAAGTCCTTCAGGTAAGGGTCGCTGACCTCCAGCAGCTCGTGGTGCTGGTGGGGGTACCGGTTGCCGCGATACAGGAACACCGCCCCCCTGCCAGCCGCGACGCGTGACGCTTCGGCGATGACCGCCTCGGCGGCCAGCTGGTCGTGTGGCAGGATCACCAGCAGCTCGCCGGCCGCCGGCCGGCTGCCGAGCGCGCTGGCGATCGACTCCGCGGCGCGCTGAGGTCGAAACGGCACGGGGAAGACCGCCGGGCGCCGGCTGCGGTTGTAGCGATAGGTGGCCAGGCCGATGATCAGGCCGACCAACGTCAGCCCTCCGCCGAACTTGGTGGCGTCCGGCTTCTGGACCAGGTTGACCAACCAGGCCACGGTAACCAACAGGGTGGTGAGGACTCCGACTCCGAAGAAGGCAACCAGGCCCCCAGTCCATCGCTGGTACTCACGCCAGCGGACGACGTCGAGGCTCACGCAGGTCAGCACGAACGTGCCGAGCAGGCCGAAGGCGTACAGGTCACCGAGAAGGTTGAGATTGGCCTGGGCCGCGATGATGATCACGACCGGCAGAGAGACGGCGGCGAGTACCGCCCAGTGCGGTGTCCCCCGTAAATGGTTGCGGTGCTCGAGCACGCGTGGGAGAAAGCCCATCCGCGTCAGCGCGATGAAGACGTGGTAAGCACCGATGATCGCCGTGTTGCTGGCGAAAACCAGGAGAAGCGAGCCGCTCACAGCCACGTAGTCGCCGAGGAAGCGCCCGGCCACATGGGCCCCCAGCAACGAGATGAACTGGTTCGGGTCTGCGTGGGCGTCCAGGAGGGTGGTTGACCAAAGGGTCAGCAGCGGGCTGGTGATCGCCATGGTCACCACGACCGCGATCATCGCGCGCGAGGAGACGATGCGCCGCGGCTCGCGCATCGCCGGCGCGAGCTGCGCGATGCTCTCCAGACCTGAGAACGCAAGGAAGGCAGCGCCGTACCCCGTGAGAAAAACGACAGGCGTGATCACGGGCCCGGTCCTGACGGCCTCGAAGCTATGGACGATTCCGGCAGGACCGAGGTAGAGGGCCGTCGCGAGCACCACCGCCGCCTGGCCGATGCCGGCCAATATCACGAAGATTGCGGTGGTCCGTGCGCTTTCCTTGATGCCGAGCAGGTTGAGAACGCCTAGGCCGATCAGGGCCGCGACGGTGGCCTGCGTCACCCAGGGGCTCACATAGGGGGCGACCAGCGCAAGGTAAAGCATTCCCGAAAGGGCACTGATGGCTGCGGTGAGGTAGTAGTCGACCATGATGAAAAGTCCGCCCAGCAAGCCCGCGAAAGGATGCAGAGCCTGCGAAGAGACGTTGACCACTCCTCCGCCTTCGGGGTAGCGCCAAGTGACCTCTGAGTACTTGACGCAAAGAAGGATGAAGACGAACAGCGTCATGAGCACGAAGATCGCCGAGCGGGGTCCGAAGTTGCCGTAGAGGATCCCCGGCACGTAGTAGATCGAGGTGCCTATATCGGCGAAGACGACGGCCCAGCACAGAAAGGCGCCGAGGTTCCCGCCGCGGACCTTGATCCTGCGGCGGACTCGCGAGCCGGTTTCGCTCACTCCGGAAGACTGCTGCGCTGTTCGGCGAGGTATCGGCGAACGCTTTCGACCTCGGCGCGCAGCCGGCTGACCGCGCGTCGAGCCTCCCTGTCGTCCAGCTCCATGTATGTGATGGCCGCGAGGTAGATCTCCGCCCGCTCGAGCTGCCGGATCGCCGCACGCAGGACGTGGCGGCGCTCGCTCGCAGTCCGGGTGTCCGGCATTTGCACGATCGCGTTGCGCATGGTTCCACGCTAAGAGGGCAGCCGTGAGGTCTCCGTTGGGGCGGCCGCTACATCCCTATGGATGTCGTATGGATGGTCCCTCGATCATTTACCCTCGGTTCCGATGGGCCCAGAAGCGGTAGCGCGAAGGGGCAGGCGACCCGGCGACCTGCGAGTCGTGCTGCGGCGGCCGGCCAAGCTTCCGCGCACCCTAGGGGCTCCGGCGCTGTTCGCAGCCTGCTACGGCAATGTCGGCTCGAGCATCTACTACGCGCTTGGCGTCACTGCTGCATTCGCCCTTGGGCTGACCCCGCTCGCGCTGATCCTGGCCGGTTTGATCTTCGTCAGCACGGCTTTGAACTACGCCGAGGGGACGGCCGCCCTTCCCCACGCCGGTGGCAGCTCCAGCTTCGCCCGCCGGGCTTTCAACGGGCCGATCGGGTTCTTGGTCGGCTGGGTACAGCTCTTGAACTACACCGCGACGGTGTCGATCTCCTCCTACTTCGCCATCAGCTACCTTGGCGTCTTCGGCAGGTACGTTCCGCTCTTCGGATTGCTCAAGCAGAACGACGCCTGGCACGTCGGTGCGACGGTCGTCCTGATCGCGTTCCTGGTCGTGGTCAACATCATCGGGATCCAGGAGTCGAGCGTGCTGAACCTCGTGCTCGCTGTCGCCGACCTCGTGACCCAGCTCGTCCTGGTCGTGCTGGGCGTGCTGCTGCTGGTCAACATCCATCGCGTGATCAGCAACGTGCACCTCGGTATCGCGCCAACTTGGGGCAACTTCCTGGCCAGCGTCTCCATCGCGATGGTCACCTATACAGGCATCGAGACCATCTCCAACATGTCCGAAGAGGCGAAGAACCCAGGGCGAAGCGTGCCGCGCGCGACCTTCGCGGTGATCGCCGCGGTGCTGTTCGTTTCCGCATTCCTGCCCACCATAGGCATGAGCGTCTTTCCCGTACACCTCGGTGCCGGCGGCGCATACACCACCGACCTGGCGACGACCTGGAAGGACAATCCGGTGGCGGGGATCGTGACGGGATTCGCCGTTATCTCGCAGCCGTTGGCGTTCTGGTCCAGCATCTGGGTCGGCATCCTGGCTTTCACGATCCTGGTCATCGCCACCAACGCCGGGTTGATCGGCATCTCGAGGCTCAGCTACTCGCTGGCCGTGGTGGACCTTCTGCCCAGCCGGTTCGCACAGCTTCACTCGAAGTTCAAGACCCCGTACTTCTCAATCTTCGTGTTCGGGGTCGCTGCTGCGATCCTAGTGCTGCCCGGGATCTTCGTGAGCGGCCACGAGATCGACCTTCTCGGCGCCGTCTACTCGCTGGCGGCCACCTTCGCGTTCTGCTCCGCGCACCTGTCGGTGATGCGTCTGAGGTTCATCGAGCCGGCGCTGCACCGGCCGTATCGCATGCCGTGGAACATCCGCTTCGGTCGCGACAGCATCCCGGTGATCTCGCTGCTGGGAGCCCTCGCCATCGGCACGGTCTTCACCCAGCTCATGTCGCAGAACATCTCCAACTCCACGTTCATCTATCTCGGCTGGCTGGTGCTGGGCGGGATCACCTTCGTCCTGTACCGCCGCCACCGGCACCAACCCCTGTGGGAGCCGCTCGAGGTGCCTCCACCGCGCGACCGCGACGTCGAGAGGGTGGCGTTCGAGCCACTGCCCCGGAGCGCGCGCTACCGGCTCGGACGGCGGGAGCGTATCGCCGCGCATGCCGCGACTGCCCCGGAGCGGCACGAGCACCACCGTCCCGGCTGGCAGCTCGAGGTGGAGCTTTTCTTCGCGCGGCACGGAGCGGTTCGCGGCGTGCTGATCGTGCTGGTCTTCGCCGCCACGAGCGGGCTGGCCATTTTCGTCGACCTGTCGAAATACGACCCGTTCGGCGCCGGTCTAGGATGGTCGCCCGGCCTGGTCGTGGTGGCGTTCGTGGCCGCCTACCTGCTCAACCGGAGCCACGCTGAACAGTAGCGAGGTCAGGCCTCGAGGCGGTACCCGACTCCCGGCTCGTTGACGATGAAACGCGGGTTGGCGGGGTCGTCGCCGAGCTTTTTGCGGATCTGCGCCACGACGTACCTGGTGTTGTACTTGTCTCCCACCGCGTATTCGCCCCAAACCTGGCGGAGCAGGGTGGTGTGGGTTACCGGCCGTCCGGCGTGCAGGGCCAGGTAGCGGAGGAGCTCGTACTCGGTCGGTGTCAGATGGATCGCGCGACCTTCGACCGACACGAGCCGGCGGGCGAGGTCGAGCTGCAGGTCGCCGAAGCGCAGGACAGGTTGGCCTGACGGCACGTCCGCCTGCCTTCGCAGCACCGCCCGAATTCGTGCCACCAGCTCTTCCGTGCCGAACGGTTTGACCAAGTAGTCGTCCGCGCCTGCGTCGAGCGCCCTCACCTTGTCCTTCTCCCCCGGCATCACGCTGACCACGATCACTCCCGCGCGCGTCATGGGCCGCAGCGCCCTCAGGGTGGCGAACCCGTCCATGCCTGGCAGGCCGAGGTCGAGGAGGATCACGTCCGGGCGCCAGCCCGCTGTCTCGCGTAGCGCATCCTCTCCGGTCCCCACTGCTTTCACGTCGAAGTCGTGGTAGCGCAGCCCTGTCCGCAGGGCGCGCTGCATCTCCACCTCGTCGTCGACGACCAGGACGCGGCCGCTCATTTTTCGGCCGGCACGCGCGCCAGTGGCAGGGTGAACGTGAAGCGCGGCCCACGCCTGCGGTTCTCCACCCGAATCGCGCCGCCGTGAGCCTCCACGACGCGTTTGCAAATCGCCAGGCCGAGCCCGCTACCGCGCGCGCGGCGCGTCCAGAACGTGTCGAAGACACGGTCCAGGTCAGCCGGCGCGATCGGTGGCCCCTGGTTCTCGACCCACGCCTCCAGCACGTCGTCCCTGGCGACGGCGCCTACCTCGACCGACCCGCCCGGCGTCGCCCACTCGACCGCGTTCTCGAGCAGGTTGGAGACGACCCGTCCGACCTGCAGCTCGTCGACCTCCACCGGGGGGAGATCGTCGGGGATGTCCAAAGTGACCTCGTGGTCTTTCAGCTCCGCGCGGAGCCGCCGCATCGCCACGCCGACCAGGTCGGCGAAGCTGTGCGGCTCCTTGTCGAGGGCGACGCCGGCCTCGAGCCGGGATAGTGCCAGCATGTCGCCCACCATGTGGTCGAGACGCGCCGCCTGGCGGTCGAGGTCGATCAGCAGCTCACGCTGGTCGGGCTGCAGCCCGGCCTGGGGCGCCGTCAACGCCGTGAGCCCCGTCCGCAGCGAGGCGATCGGGCTTTTCAGCTCGTGTGACAGTGAGGACAGGATTGCCGCCTTCAGGCGGTCGGACGACTCGAACCCACGGGCGCGCTCGGCCTCGAGCGCAGCACGGCGGCGGTCGAGCAGAAGCCCGGCAAGGCCGATCAGGGCCGCCAGCGTTTGCAGCTCGACCTCGTCGTCGTGGTCCTGGTCGAGCGCGATCAGCGCCACGCCGCTCGTCATCGGCACGTATGCGTTGGAGTCGGCCTTGGTATGAGTCCGCATGACCTTGACCGCGCCTTCCGCGATCGCGATGCCGATGGACCTTCCGTTCTCGTATGACCACAACGCCTGGTGCACCTCATCTGCCGTTGGATGGCTTCCCGCGAGCGGCACCGGCTGGCCGAAATCAATCGCGATGACGGCGAACCGATCGACACCACGGAGCCGTTCCGCGCGCTCGCACACCATGGAAAGCGCGGTGCCCACCTCGGGAACGCGCAGGGCGGCGGTCGCCAGCTCGTAAAGGGAGCGCGTATCCGCGGCGAGCGCCTCGGCGGCGGACTGGGCCCGTCGCAGCGAGGCGGCGAGCTGGCTGGTCACGAGCGCGACCGCGAGCAGGACCACGAGCTCGAGGAGCTCGGCCGGCCCCCGCACGGCGAACGTCCCGACCGGGGGGACGAAGAAGTAGTCGTACAAGAGAAAGGCCGCGACGCTTCCCGCGACAGCCGGCCCTCTGCCCCACCTGGCCCCGAGCCACAGCACCAGCAGCAGGTAGACGGCGGACAGCCCCGAGGCGCTGGTGCGCGACGTCAGCAGTCCGATGAGCGCCGTGACCGCGGTCGCGCCGCCGATCGCGACCGCGTAAGGCGCAAGGCGCCGCGTCATGCGGGTCATCGTACGCACGGCGCCGTGCGCCGGCTCCTCGACTCAGTTCCCGGCGCCGGCAATCTCGAGCTCCCGTGCCCGGTTGGCGTACCCCGGGTGTGACGGATGCGCCACCCGGTACCACGCCAGGGTCTCGGCCAAGGCGTCTTCCAGGGCGGAGGGCTCGAAGCCCAGCTCGCGGCGAGCCCGGTCCAGGACGTAACCGGCCGCGCGCTTGGGGTCGGGCCCGTAGGGACTTGCCCCCTCCGGCAGCGTCGCGAATGGGACCGGGTGCATGCGCGCGGGCAGCCCCATCGCCCCGGCGATCCCCTCGATGAGGTCGCGCAGGCTCACCCCGTCGAAGGCGGCGTTGTAGGCCTTACCGGTCGCGTCCTTGCGCAGGTCGCAGGCCAGCGCGCAGGCGAACCCGATGTCCTTGACCCACGCCAGGCCGGCCTGCCTCTCGTAAGTCTCGGCCGGAACGAGCAGTGGTCCGCCGTCTGCGACCCGCTGGATGTAGGCGGCGATGCGCAGCGTGTGGTCGGCCGGACCGAACACGGCCGGCGGCCGGATCACCGTCCATGGAAAACCTTCCGCCCGCGTGAGCATCGTCTCGCACCATCGCTTGCCGCCGAAATAGTCAAGGGCATCCGGCGGATCCCCTGCGAGCGGGACGAAATCATCCTCTCGCGCCGGTCTTCCGCCGAGGTCGGGGTAGACGCCGGTCGAGACGAACACGTACCGCTCGCCCTTGAACAGTCGAGCGATCGTCATCACCTCATCTGGTTGATAGCAAGCGAGGTCGAGGACAACGTCCGGCTGCACCTGCGCCAGCGCTCGTTCGAGCTGACCTTCGTCGGTGCGGTCGAAGGCCACGTAGCTCGTGAAGGTGCCGTACGGCCGATCCTTTCGGCCCGCGGCGACCGTCTCGACCCCTCGGCGCATCAGCTCCTTGCAGGCCGCGACTCCGACGAAGCCGGCCCCTCCGAGGACGAGCGCGCGCGTCACGGCCGCCTATCCGAGGTCGCGCGCCGCAAACTCCACGTCGACGCCGTCGATGTCGCGGAGCCGCGTGGCGAGCTCGTTGGCCATGGCCACGGATCGGTGCCTGCCGCCCGTGCAGCCGAACGCCACCACGAGCTGCGAGCGGCCGTGGGCGCGGTAATGGGGGATCGCGGCGCGCAGGGTCCTCTCGAGGTTGTCGAGCAGCTCCTGGGCGGCAGGTTGGTTGACGACGTAGTCGCGCACCTTCGGGTCGCGCCCGTCCAGAGGGCGCAGCTCATCGACCCAGTAAGGGTTGTCCAGCAGCCTCGCGTCGACCACCCACGACGCGCCGTCCGGAATGCCGTTCTTGTAGCCGAACGCGAGGCACGTGACCAGCAACCTCTCGCGGGAGCGCAGCTGCCCCGCGAGCTCGCGGAGCTGGGCGGTGTCGACGCGGTGATGAGCCCGGTCGTGGCTGCCACCCGCCCGGCCGTCCGCTGCGCCGACATGCACCAACACGTACCGAATGCCCTGGCGGTCGGCGTCCTTGAGGATCTCGACCGCGTCGCCACGCAGCGGCAGCACGGCGTCCGCCCCTTCCCACTCCGACAGCCAGCGGGCAAGCTGGAAGCCGGCGTCGAGGAAAACGCCGACGGCCTCGTCGAGCTGTGGCTCACCGGGCCCTCCGACGATGACGAGCGTCACAGGGTTTCCTTGAGACGCCTGGCGAGACGTTCCGGCACGCCGAGCTCGACGATCTCGTCTACCGGCGCTTCGCGGATGGCCTGCACCGAGCCGAAGTGTCGCAGGAGCGCCCGCTTACGCGCGGGGCCGATCCCCTCGATCGAGTCGAGAGGAGAGGTCAGCGCTTTGCGCGAGCGAACCTTGCGGTGATGCGTGATGGCAAAGCGGTGCGCCTCGTCGCGGATTCGCTGCACGAGGAACATGCCCGGCGAGTTGCGCTCCTGGACGATGGGGTCGGCCCGCCCCGGCGCAAAGATCTCCTCGCGCTCCTTGGCCAGCGCGAAGGTGGGGATGTCTGCGTATCCGGCGGATTCAAGGATTTCGATCGCGGCGCTCAGCTGGCCCTTGCCGCCGTCGATGAGGATGAGGTCCGGGCGGCTGGTGAACGAGCGGTCGCCCACCACCTCGGCCTCTTCGCGCCTCTGCGCCGACTCCAGCCGCTCGAGCCGCCGCCGGAGCACCTCCTGCAGCATCGCGAAGTCGTTCGGACCCGGGACGAACCTGATCCGGAAGTGGCGGTAGTGATCGTTGCGTGGCCTTCCGTCCTCGAAGACGACCATTGCCCCGACCGCCGAGTCGCCCTGGATGTTCGAGATGTCGTAGCACTCGATCCGCTTGGGCGGGGTCTCCAGGTCGAGCGCCTCGGCCAGCGCGCCCAGCATCGGCTCGGTGCGGCTGCGGTCGTAGTCGGCCTGGATGCGAAGCTGCTGGAGCTCCTGGGTCGCCGTCTCCGCAAGCTGTGTCACGAGAGCACGCTTGCGGCCGCGCTGCGGCACCTCGATCGTGACCGGACCGTTACGCCTCTGGCCGAGCCATCCGGAGATGAGGTCCGGCTCTTCCACCGGTCCCGGGAGGATCACCGAGCGAGGCACGTGGGTGGCGCTCGAGTAGTACTGCAGCACAAAGCCGCGCAACAGCTCCGCCTCATCAACATCGCCCGCGCCGTCCAGCGGGTGGCCGTCGTGACCGACCATCTTGCCCTGCCTCACGTAAGCCACCTCGACGAAAACGTCGTTTCCGTTTCGCGCGTAGGCGACGATGTCCTGGTCGTCCCGGCCGTGCGTGAGGACCTTCTGCCGGTCCGCGATGCGCTCGATCGACTGCAGCTGGTCTCGATACCGCGCCGCGTTCTCGAAGTCGAGCCTGTTCGCCGAGACCTCCATCTTTTCCTTGAGCGCCCGCACCAGCGCGTCCGAGCGCCCTTCCATGAACAGCGCCACCTCGTTGATGCGCGCCTTGTAGTCCTCCGAGCTGATTCGCCTCTCGCATGGCCCGGGGCAGCGTTTGATGTGGAAATCGAGGCAGACCTTGCCCTGCTTGAAGATCTCGTCCGAGCAGGTGCGGAACGGCAGGAGCTGGCGGATCGATTTCACCGTCCCTCGAAGCGAATGCGCGGAGGTGTACGGTCCGAAGTACATTGCGCCGTCGTTCTGCACCCGCCGCGAGTAGTGCACCCGCGGGAACTCCTCGGTGACCGGCAGCTTCAGGTAGAGATAGTTCTTGTCGTCCTTCAGCCGGATGTTGAAGCGAGGCCGGTAGTTCTTGATCAGGTTGCACTCGAGCACGAGCGCCTCGACCTCGTTCGCGGTCGTGACGAACTCGAAGTCGCTGGCTTTTCGGATCAGCTCCGAGACGCGAGCGGTCACCGCATTGCCCGGATTGAAGTAGGACCTCAGGCGGTCGCGCAGCCGCAGCGCTTTCCCGACGTAGATGACCTGGCTCCTGTTGTCGCGGAACAGATAGACGCCAGGGCTGTCGGGCACGGCCTGCAGCCGTCGCTTGATCGTCTCCTCGAGGGGTACGGCCACCTGCCTCGATTGTATGGAGGGGCGAGGGCCGCCCGCCTGCAACGATTGGTTCTCGCCCTCGCGGGTAGACTGGCGCCGTGAGCACACCTCCGAGCGAGCTCCCCGGCCCACCGCCTTCAGGCCAACCCTCGGCTTCGCCGACCCTGATCGCGGGCCAGCAGGTTGCGCCGAGCACAACCGTGCCGCATGTGCCGGCCGGCCCGGCTTACACGCCGGCGGCTAATCGGACCAACACCCTTGCGATCATCAGCCTGGTGGCCGGCATCGGATCGTTCTTTGCGAATATCGTGCCCGGCATCGGCGGGTTCACCGTCGCGCTGGTGGCGATCGTCACCGGCTACATGGCCCGCAAGCAGATCAGGGAGTCGGGCGAGCAGGGCATGGGCTTGGCCACGGCCGGGATGGTCATCGGGATCATCCACCTCGCGCTGTTGGGGCTCCTGGTCCTGTTCCTTGTTTTCCTGATCTTCGTGCTGGGCGTCACCCTTTTCGGCCTGTCCCGCCCGCACTAGCCGGGAACCCCCGTCCCAGGACCGCGACGCGCCTAGAAGTGGACGCCACGCATGAGGTAGGCCATCGCCGCCGCCTCGACCGAGATCTCCTCCTCAGGTGCCTTTTCGCGATGCGTCGCGTCTTTCGAGGAGCTGTCGGGGAAGACGTGGTACGCGCCTGTCATGACCAGCTGAAGGATGCTCGGCGCGAGCGTGTTGACCGTCTCGCCGATCTTGCCCAGGCGGGTCGAGACCTCAGGTGGACGCGTCAATATCGCGGACCCCACCATTTCGGCGGCCTCCTCAGGTGAGCTGGTCGGAAAATTCTTGTACATGCCGGTCGGCGCGATCATCGGCGTTCGCACCAGCGGCATGTGGATGTTGGTGATGGCGACCCCGTCGTCCGCGACCTCGGGCCCGACGCACCGGCTGAACGCGGCGAGCGCCGACTTGGAGGCGACGTAGGCGCCGAACCGCGGTGGAAACGCCTGGACGCCGATGCTCGAGATGTTGATGATGTGGCCCTGCTTGCGTTCTCGCATGCCCGGCAGCACCGCGAGCATGAGCTTGACCGCGCCGAAGTAGTTCAGCTGCATGGTGCGCTGAAAATCGTGGAAGCGGTCGTATGAGGCGCTGACCGAGCGGCGTATCGAGCGGCCCGCGTTGTTGATCAGGATGTCGACGCGGCCGTGCTCGGCTAGCACCTTGTGGATCATCCGGTCACACGCGTCCAGGTCCGAGAGGTCGGTTGGGTAGACGACGGCGGAGCCGCCTTTAGCCTCGATTTCCTCCTTGAGCGTTTCGAGCTTGGCACGCGTTCGCGACACCAGGATCACGAGCGCGCCATGCCGCCCAAGCAGCTCCGCCGTCGCTCGACCGATGCCGCTCGAGGCTCCGGTCACCAGCGCGACCTTTCCCTGGAGGGCGTTTCGAAGGTTCTGCTCGGTCAAAGACTCGGGGTCCAGCCGCCGCTCCCAGTAGTCCCAGACCTTCCACGCGTACGTGCGGAGCGGCGGGCATGCGATGCCAGTGCCCTCGAGCGCCTCCACCGTGTTCTCGCACGTGAACTTCGCTCGGTTGGATACGTAGCTGAGGGCCGCCGCCGGGATCCGCACGTTGTCGAGGAGGCGCCGCTTGAGGGTCTGGGCGACATCCCAGTGCTGCAACATGGCGCTCGCGCCCGCGGGCAGCATCGCGCCCGCTCGGCTGTCGACGCGCAGGCTGAACTGCGGCGCGTGGGCTGCTCTGCAGAACGTGTTGGTCACATCGCCGAAGCTCCGTGCCGCAGGATCGGTCAGGTGGAAGGTCATGCCGTCCAGGCCTTTGCGGTGCCCGATCGCATCAAGGGCCCGGGCCACGAAGTCGACCGGCACGACATTGATCTGGCCGCCCTCGAGGCCGATAAGCGGCACCCATGGTGGGATCGCGTTGCGCAGGCGCTGGATCAGCTTGAACGCGTAGTAAGGGCCGTCGATGCGATCGGCTTCGCCGTCTTCCGACGATCCGATCACCAGGCCCGGACGGTAGATGCGAAAGCGCAGCGATGACTCGCGGACGATCTTTTCGGCTTCGTACTTGGTGCGGTAGTAGGCGTGGTCCAGGGCCTGTCCCTCGGCGAACATGCCCTCGGTGAACTTGCCTTTCCACCTGCCGCCTGCGATCGCGATCGAGCTGACGTGGTGGAGGCGCGCGCCGACCTTGCCCGCAAGCTCGACGACGTTGCGAGTGCCCTCGACGTTGGCGCGCTCGTTCTCCTGTTCGGCCGCCTCCAGGTCGTAGACCGCCGCCAGGTGGTAGAAGTCGGCGCCGTTCAGTCGCGCCCCGTCGGCTGCGGAAAGCCCGAGCCCCGACGCTGTGATGTCGCCCGTCATCGGCCGCAGCCGGTCGCCTCCGCCCAGCGAATCGACCAGGGCCTCCAGCCTCTCTCGCGACCCCGGCCTCACCAGCACGAAGGTGAGCCCATCTCGGCGCGCCAGCTCGCGGAGCAGATGCCGGCCGATGAAACCGGTGCCTCCGGTGACCAATCGGACCATCGATCGAACTCTAGTCTTCCCCAGGTGGCGGCCATGTTCCGCGAGGGGTCAAACGCCGACCGGCCCCTCATTCGCCACAGCGACCGGCTCTTTCGCGGGGATCGTCAAAAGCGGGAACACGGCTGCCAGGAGCGCCGCGCCTGCGGCCACCCAGAGCGCCACATCCAGCGACCAGCTGAGCAGGGGCCCGGCGAGCGCCGATCCGATGGGGCTGCCCACCGAGTTCAGGGACATCGACACGGCGAATGCTCTGCCGAACCACGCGGGGTCGGTCCGTCTTTGCCGCAACGTGAAGAGCCCGATGTCGAACGGCCCGTTGGCGACGCCGTAAAGAGCCATGGCCACGGCGACCACGACGACGTTGCCTGCGAACGGCAGGAGCGCGGTCGCCACTGCTCCGACCAGGATGCCGCCCACGATCATCTGCCGCTCACGGCCGTCGCTCGAGAAACGCCCGGCCACCAGGGCCGACGCCAGGCCGGCCGCGCCCATGCCGCCCCAGACAAAGCCGACGGTGGTCGCGCCCATGTGCAGCCGGTTGAGCACCAGCACGGGGACCGCGATCGCCAGCACCCCGTTGCCGAGGTTGTACATGCTGAGCGTCAGCGCCAACCCGCGCAGCGTCGGGTTGCGAACCGTGTAGACGAGCCCCGCCCATGCGTTGGCCAGCACCGATCCCACCCGCGCGGCCGTGTTGCGCGGGTCCGGCAGCCGCAGCATGACGGCGGCCGCCGCCACGTAGACGACGCCCGAGATCGCCAGGGCCCATTCCCCTCCCAACCAGCCCACCAGGGTCCCCGCCAGCGGCGAAGCCAGGAGGGTGGCCGCGACGTGCCCGCTGCTGTCGAGCCCGTTGGCCCTTTCCCACAGGTGTCGCGGGGCGAGGATCGGGAACAGCGAACGAGCCCCTGCCCAGCTCAACGGGTTGGTGAGAGAGGCGATGCTGACGATGAAGAGCAGCAGCGGCGCCGCCAATAGATGCAGGGCGGACAGCCCTGCGATCAGGCCGAGGGCGGCCGCCGCCACCGAATAGTCGAGGACGACCAGGCGGGCGCGGCCGAAGCGGTCGAGGAGCGCTCCGGCAAGCGGGGACACGACCACGCCCGGCAGGGCGGCCATGAACGCGGTGGCGCCGGCCAATTGCGGTGAGTGATAGCGCTGCAGCACGAACAGGACCAGCGCCACGAACAGCATGGAGCCGGCCATCCGACCGAGCAGGAGACCGGTGTACAGGCGCGTGAACCCGGGCACGCGCAGCAGGGCGCCGTAGGTCGACTCGGGTTGGGCTTTCAGCGGTTCGTCGATCGTCAGGCCGGTCCGGCGACGGCGACCTTGGAGCGTCTCGCTCGCCCGGCGCCGTTGGCGCGCGCTGGAGCGCGGCGGGCTCGGGTCAGCGGTTGCTTGAGGTAGTGGCCCGTGGCGGAGGCGGGGTTGGCAGCGAGCTGCTCGGGCGTGCCCTCGGCGATCACGTAGCCGCCCTTCTCGCCGCCCTCCGGACCGAGGTCGATGAGCCAGTCGGCCGTCTTCAGAACGTCGAGGTTGTGCTCGATCACGACGACCGTGTTCCCATGGTCGACCAGCCGGTGGAGCACGGCCAGCAGCCTTTCGACGTCGGCGTAGTGCAGGCCGGTGGTCGGCTCGTCCAGGAGGTAGAGGGTGCGGCCTGTGTCGCGGCGCGACAGCTCGGCCGACAGCTTCACCCGCTGCGCCTCGCCGCCCGACAGCTGGGTCGCAGGTTGGCCGAGCCGGATGTAGCCAAGACCAACGTCGTGCAGGGTGCGGAGCTTGGTCTTGATGGCAGGCACGTTCTCGAACACCTCGAGCGCCTCTTCCACCGTCATCTCGAGCACGTCCGAGATCGAGTGGCCGCGGAACTTGACCTCCTGGACCTCCCGCGAGTAGCGCGTGCCGTGGCACACCTCGCACGGCACGTACACGTCGGGCAGGAAGTGCATCTCGATCTGGATGATGCCGTCGCCCTGGCATGCCTCACATCTGCCGCCGCGCACGTTGAAGCTGAAGCGCCCCGGCTTGTAGCCGCGCATCTTGGCCTCGGGCAGGCTAGCGAACAGGTCCCTCATGTAGGTGAACATGCCGGTGTACGTGGCCGGATTGCTGCGCGGCGTGCGGCCGATCGGCGACTGGTCGATGTCGATCGCCTTGTCGAGGTGCTCCAGCCCTTCGATCGCCTGGTGCGGCCCGGGCCGTTCCTTCGAGCGGTAGAAGTGCTGCGCCACCTTCCGGCTGAGGATGTCGGTGACCAGCGACGACTTGCCCGACCCGCTGACACCCGACACTGCGACGAACGTCCCCAGCGGGATCGTGACGTCGAGGTTCTTGAGGTTGTTGGCCCGCGCGCCGCGGATCACCAGCTTGTGGCCGTTGCCCGCACGGCGCTTGGGCGGGACGGGTATCTGGCGGTCGCCACGCAGGAAGGCCGCGGTGAGCGAGTTCGGGTCGCGCAGCACCTGCTCCACTGTCCCTGCCGCGATGATCTCGCCGCCGTGCTCCCCGGCGGCCGGCCCGATGTCGACCATGTAGTCGGCCGATCGGATCGTCTCCTCGTCGTGCTCTACGACGATCAGCGTGTTGCCGAGGTCGCGCAGTCGCAGCAGCGTGTTGATGAGCCGCCGGTTGTCGCGTTGGTGCAGGCCGATCGAAGGCTCGTCGAGGATGTACAGGACGCCCATCAGTTTCGACCCGATCTGCGTCGCCAGCCGGATCCGTTGCGACTCGCCTCCGGAGAGGGTGTTGGCGGCGCGGTTGATCGTCAGGTACTCGAGCCCCACGTCGATCATGAACTGCAGCCGCTCGCGGATCTCCTTGAGCACGCCGCGCGCGATGAGCTGCTCGCGGTCCGTCAGCTCGAGTCCGTCGAAGAAGCTGATCGCGGTGTTGACCGCGAGGGAGCAAACCTCCGCGATGTTGTGGCCGGCGACAGTGACCGCGAGGGACTCGGGTTTGAGCCGGCGACCCTTGCACGCCGGGCACGGCTTGTCCGACATGTAGCGCTCGAGCTCGGCCTTCAGGTACTCCGACTGCGTCTCTTCGTACCTGCGCTGGAGGTTCGCGATCACGCCCTCGAAGGGTGCCTCGTACCACCGCGAATGGCCGTACTGGTTCTTGTATCCGAAGCGGATCTTCTTTTCGCCGGTGCCGTTGAGCAGCATGTCGCGCTGCGGCTTGGTCAGCTTCGACCATGGTTTGTCCATATCGACGCCGAAGTACTTGCTGACCGATTCCAGCAGCTCGGGATAGAAGAACTGCGAGCGGCTCCAGGCCGCGATCGCGCCTTCGCGCAGGGATAGGGAAGGGTCGGGCACCACCAGGTCTCCGTCGACCACGAGCTGGAATCCGATGCCGGTGCACGTGGCGCAGGCGCCGTGCGGGTTGTTGAACGAGAAGTTGCGCGGCTCAGGCTCGGGGACGCTGGTGCCGTCGTACGGGCATGCGAAGTCCTGGGACATCTGGATCTCGTCACCTTCCGAAGGCACCACGATCACAGAGCCGGCCCCCAGCCTCGCCGCCGTCTCGATCGACTCGACCAGGCGGCTGCGCTGCTCCGGGCCGACCACTATGCGGTCGACCACCACCTGGACGTCGTGCTTTTTGTTCTTGTCCATCGGGATGGTCTCGCCGATCTCGTACAGGCTGCCGTCGACCCGCACGCGCACGAACCCGGACTTGCGCACGTCCTCGATCAAAGATCGGTACTCGCCCTTACGACCCTTGACCACCGGGCCTAGCACCATCACGCGCATCCCCATGGGCAGCTTCTCCACGTGGTCGGCCATCTGGTCGACCGTCTGCCGCTGGACCTCGCGGCCGCACACGGGGCAGTGAGGGTGGCCGATCCGCGCGTAAAGAAGGCGCAGGTAGTCGTAGACCTCGGTGACCGTGCCGACAGTCGAGCGCGGGTTCTTCGACGTGCCCTTCTGGTCGATGGAGATCGCCGGCGAGAGGCCCTCGATGATGTCCACGTCCGGCTTCTCCATCTGGCCGAGAAACTGGCGCGCGTAGGCGGAAAGCGACTCGACGTAGCGGCGCTGTCCTTCGGCATAGATGGTGTCGAAGGCAAGCGAGGATTTCCCGGAGCCCGAGAGGCCGGTGAACACGACGAGCTTGTCACGCGGAATCGAGAGCGTGACGTTCTTCAGGTTGTGCTCGCGCGCGCCGCGAATCGTGATCTGGTCAGTCGGCATCCGGAGTCCTGTTCATTCCTTTTCCCGCTTCACCACAAATGTCGCGCTGGCGGTGGCGACCAGCCTCTGGTCCGCGCCCTCGACCCGGCACTCCGTCACCGCCGTGCGCCTGCCGGCATGAATCACGGTTCCCGTGGCGCGCAGCGCCTCGCCGATCTTGCCCGCCGAGATGAAGTTGAGTTTCAGGTCGAAGCTCATCGCTCGCGTCACGCCAGGGCTCAGGGTGCGCAGCGAGCGTCCCATCGCGGAGTCGGCCAGCGTGCTGATGATCCCGCCATGGACGAAACCGGAGGCGTTGGCCATGTCTTCCGTGGCCGTCATCTCGACCGTGGCAGTGCCTGCTGAAGTTTCCACCAATCGCAGGCCAAGCCATTCCCAAGCGCGGGACGGCGCCGGTTGACCGTCGGCACCCAGCGTTGGAGAAATCAGTTTCCTATTCACGGCCATGGCCCGCGGTCACCGGCATGCACGTGGACGAAGCTCGAGCCACCAGCCGGTCGCGATCGTCGACCACGTCGGCCTCGCTGAACAGGAGGGTCTGGCGCATCTCGACCACTCGACCGATGGCTCGGAGCCGGCCCTCCATCACAGGCCTCAGGAAGTTGATCTTGAGCTCGATGGTGGTGTTCCACATCCCGTCGTCCTGGAGCGTGGCAAGAGACATGCCCATCGCCGCGTCTGCGATCTGCGTGATCACCCCTCCCTGGACCACGCCCTCGCCGTGGCGGTGTTCAGGCCCAGCCACGAGCTCCAGGACGACGCGACCGGGCTCCGCTTCCGCGATGCGCGCGCCGAGTGTCTTCATCCAACCCACCGGCTCGGCCGCCAGCAGGGCTTCGGCACGCTTGACATTCTTCACGGCCCCTTTCGCGACTTCCTCCAGTTCCGGACCATCGTCTTCTGCTTCGGCGCGGCAGCGATCGCCAACGCCACATCGCTGTCGTCCTCGCCGCGCGTCTCTTCGCCGGACAGCCGTTTGCGGATCAGGATGATCCGGTCGCGGACGCGCGCGGCATCCTCGAACTGCAGCTCTTTGGACAAGCGGCGCATCTCCTTCTCGAGGTCGCGAACGATGGCCAGCAGGTCCTCGCGCGGCACCCCGGCCCCGGCCATGAGCTCGACCGCGTCCGCCTGCAAGTCCTTCTCCTGGATCTCGAGGGCGTAGATCGCCTTTTTAACGGTCTCGGGCGTGATGCCGCGCTCGGCGTTGTAGGCGATCTGCCGGTTGCGCCGGCGCTCGGTCTCGTCGAGCGCCTGACGCATCGAGTCGGTGATCTTGTCCGCATACATGACGACATGCCCGTCGACGTTGCGCGCCGCGCGGCCGATGATCTGGATGAAGGATCGGTAGGCGCGTAGATAACCCTCCTTGTCCGCGTCGAGGATGCCGATGAACGCGACCTCCGGCAGGTCCAGCCCCTCGCGCAGCAGGTTGATGCCGACGACCACGTCGACCGCCCCCGTGCGCAGGTCGCGCAGCACCTCGATGCGTTCCATCGCGTCGAGCTCCGAATGGAGGTAGCGAACCTTGACCCCGTACTCGCGCAGGTAATCCGCGAGGTCCTCGGCGAACCTCTTGGTCAGCGTCGTCACCAGCGAGCGATGGCCGAGCTCCGTGCGCCGCTTGACCTCGGCCAGCAGGTCGTCGATCTGCCCCGCCGTGGGCCTCACCTCGACGGTCGGGTCGACCAGGCCTGTCGGCCGCACCACCATCTCCACTGTCCGCTGCGATCGCCGCAGCTCGTACGGTCCTGGAGTCGCGGAAACGTACACCACGTTGTTGGCCCGCTCCTCCCATTCCTCAAAGCTCAGCGGCCGGTTGTCGAAGGCGCTTGGGAGCCGGAAGCCGTATTCGACCAGGGCGGCCTTGCGCGAACGGTCGCCACCGAGCATGCCCCCCACCTGCGGCACTGCCACGTGCGACTCGTCGACGAAGATCACCGTGTCGTCGGGCAGGAAGTCCATCAACGTGTAGGGAGCGTCGCCGGGGCTGCGGCGCGTCAGGTGCATTGAATAGTTCTCGATCCCGGCGCAGGTCCCCGTCTCGCGCATCATCTCGAGGTCGAAGTTGGTGCGCTGTCTCAGCCGCTGTGCTTCCAGCAGCCGGCCGTGCTCCGCGAACCACTGGCAGCGCTGGTCGAGCTCCGCCTCGATGTCGGTCATCGCGAGCCGGAGCTTGTCCGCGGGGGTCACGTAGTGCGAGGCCGGGAAAACGGTGAACTCCTGTCGCGGGCCGAGGATCTCGCCCGTCACCGCATCGAGCTCCTGGATCCGCTCCACCACGTCGCCGAAAAACTCGACGCGGAAAACCTTCTCCTCGTTGGCGGGGACGAGGTCGACCACGTCGCCGCGCACGCGGAATCGAAGTCGCGCCAGGTCGTAGTCGTTGCGCTCGTAGAGCATCTCGGTGAGCTTGCGCAAGAACACTTCGCGGCGGATCGCCTGGCCCTTTTCGACGTGCAGCGACTCGCCCATGTAGTCCTCGACCGATCCGATGCCGTAGATGCAGCTGATGCTCGCGACGACCAGGACGTCGCGGCGGGTGAGGAGCGCCTGGGTCGTCGAATGACGCATCCGGTCGATTTCGTCGTTGCGGCTCGAATCCTTTTCTATGTACGTGTCTGTCCGGGCGATGTAGGCCTCGGGCTGGTAGTAGTCGTAGTAGCTGACGAAGTACTCGACCGCGTTGTCGGGCAGCAGCCGGCGGAACTCTGCGCAAAGCTGCGCCGCCAGCGTCTTGTTGGGGCTGAGCACGAGGACCGGCTGCTGCAGCTGCTCGACCGCCCAGGCCATGACGTTGGTCTTGCCGCTGCCGGTCACGCCGAGCAGCACCTGCTGCGTCAAGCCCGAGCGCACGCCCTCGACGAGCTGGGCGATCGCCTGCGGCTGGTCGCCCGCCGGCTTAAAGGGTGCGTCGACACGAAAGCTGGAGGGCATCGCCCATCCATTCTAAAGCGCACAAACGTTCGGATCACCTCCCGGCCGGCAAGGAGCCGCCTCCCGCGAGGCGTTACCGATATAGGAAGACTTTCACAGGGAGGATTTCAGGTTGGACGAGATCAAAGTCATGGCGGAGGAGGCCAGCGGGAAGATGACGGGGGAAAGTGGCGAGGAGGGCGGCTCCTCCTGAGCATCAGGGCAGGCCGAGGATCATCGCCTCCACGACCGAGCCTGACTTGATGCCTTGATCGCCAGGCGGGACGCGCACCAGGGCGTGCGCTCCCGCCAGCGACATCAGCCGCGAGGACGATTGGGAGCCGGTGGAGTGAGCGACGAGCTCCAGTCCTTCCCGGCGGAGCGTCACGCGCTGGTACTCGGTGCGGTCGGCGCTGGGCCTGGCGTCATATGCGAGCCGGACCGGAAGCGAGGGCCTCTGCAGCGCGGCGAAGCCCTGCATCTTCCTCAGCGCGGGTCTCACGAACACCTCGAAGGTAACCAGCGACGAAACGGGGAAACCGGGCAGGCCGAACGCGACCTTGCTGCCCTCGCCCTGGATGGTGGCGAAGGTGAACGGCTTGCCAGGCTTGAGCTTCACGCGTCCGATATGGACTGTGCCGAGCGACTCCAGCAGCGGCTTGACCAGGTCGTGAGTGCCCACCGATACGCCGCCCGACGTGACGAGCACGTCGGCTTGGCCCAGCGCCTCCAAGACGAGCCGGCGAAGCGGATCGGGCTCGTCTGGGGCGATGCCGAGCAGCCGGACCTCGGCGCCCGCCTCGCGCAGCGCCGCGAGCAGCGCCCACCGGTTGGAGTCCTGGATCTGGCCGCGTCCGGGCTTTGTCCCCACCTCGACGAGCTCGTCTCCCGTCGACATCAGCGCGACCCGTGGGCGCCGGTGCACGGGCAGGTGCGGGAGTCCCATCGCGGCGGCCAGGCCAATCTCCGCCGCCCCGAGCTGAGTCCCGGCCGACAGGACTTTCTCTCCAGGGCGGAGATCGGCTCCGACCGCATGGAAATTGGTCCCCCCCTGCAGCCCCGGCGGGACGGACACGAGCTCGCCGTCCAGCGTCACTTCCTCGACCATGACCACGCAGTCGGCGCCCTCGGGCAGGACGCCCCCGGTGAGGATGCGGGCAGCTGTCCCGGCGCTGATGCGCTCGGCCAGGGGCCGGCCGGCGGCCGACTCGCCGACCACTCGCAGGGTCCGGCCTGCGTCGGCGGACCTCACGGCGTAACCGTCGACGGCGCTGGACGGAAAGGCGGGCAGGGGCGAGGGGGCGCTCAGGTCCTGCGCCAGCACACGGCCGGCGCATTCCGCCAGCGCAACGTGCTCGACACCGAGAACGGGAGTGCGCTCGAGCACCGCAGCGGCCGCCTCAGCGGCGTCGACCAGCGGATACGGGGAGACGCGCAAATCGCTCAGCTACTCGTAGTGGAGGGCGTGCGCGGGGTCCTGGCGCGCGGCTCGCAGCGCTGGCAGCAGGCCGGTCACGGTGCTGAGGAGGACGGCCAGCACCACGGCCAGGAGCACGACTCCGAAGTCCGTGCGGAACACTTCGAACCCGGTGCTGCTCACGGCCTGCGTCAGCCGGTCGACCGCCGCGTTGCCGAGGCGGCCGAGCCCTACCGCGACCAGGGCGCCGATCAGGCCGCCGGCCAACCCGATTCCCGCCGCCTCCGCCACGAAGAGCAGCAGCACGTCGCGTGAGCGCGCACCGAGCGCCTTCAAGACGCCGATCTCCTTGGTCCGCTCGAGGACCGCGGTATACATCGTGTTGGCGATACCGAGGCAGGCGAGCAGGAGGGCGACGAGGGCCAGTCCCAGCAGCGCGACACGCATCTTGCCCAAAAGGTCTTCGAGGTTGCGGAACTGGTCGCCGAACGTCTGGTCCTGGAACCCGAGGGCCTCGACGTTCTTGCGGAGGCTGTCGACCGACAGGCCCGAGTCGGCCAGCAGCGTGACGCTCGAATACTCACCGCGCTTCCAGCCGTTTGCCTGCGCGACCCTGGTCCAGTAGCCGCGCATCAGGCTGTACGGCGCAAGTCCTCCCGGCCCGCCGGCAGGCATGTAGTTGCCGGAGACGATGCCGACCACGAGCAGTCGCTGCGCCACCGCGTGGGTCGCGGGGTTGCGTGCGCCGGCCGACGCAAGTGTTCCGTACGTAGCATTGAAAGTCACCTGGGTGCCGATGGCGGCGGGCGGGCTCTGGAACCCCAGTGCGGCGGCCTCGCTGTCGGAAAGCACCACCTCGGAGGCATTGTCCGAGCTCGGCAAACGCCCGGCGATCAGAGTCGGGAGCGCGCTCGACGAGTGCAGCGGCGGGAGTGAAACGAGCGCGCCAGTCGGGGCCGCCACGGGCGCGGAGGTGGCGCCGGCCGACGGGGCCGCGCCGCCGAACGTCCCGGTCATACCGAGCTGGCCCCATGCCGCGCGCACATGAGCGAGGCCGGCCAGCGTGGCGAGCGTCGGGTCGTCGAACCCGTTCACTGTGTCGGCCACCGGGTACACCGCCACCTGGTGGACCTGGCTGGTCGCCAGGGCCGGCGCGCTGAGGGCCTGCTGGAGGCCGCCCGCAAGGGCGACGATGAGGCTCAGAGCGGCGATGCCGATGGCTACGCCGGTCGTGGTCAGAGCCGTTCGCAGCGGCCTGCGTCCGGCGCTGCCGAGTCCGACCTTCAATGTGTCGCGCCAGTGCATCCTCGGCGCCGGGTCGAGCGGCTCCTGAGTCCTCATTGTGGGCTTGCCCGCCTCGAGCTCGATCGCTCGTCCGTCGATCATCCTCACCACGCGGCGCGCCCGGCGCGCGACCTCCGGGTCGTGCGTGACCAGGACCACGGTCGCTCCGCGGCGGTTCAGGTCTTCGAGCAGGCTGAGGACACCCTCGCCGGACTTCGAGTCGAGGCTTCCCGTCGGCTCGTCGGCCAGGATCAAACCGGGACGATTGGCGAGGGCGCGGGCCACGGCCACCTTCTGCTGCTCGCCGCCGGAGAGCCGGCTCACCCGCGTGCGGGCGCGGTCCTCGAGGCCGACCAGGGCCAGAAGGTGCCGAGCCCGCCCAAGCCTCTCTTCCACCGGTATGCCGGCGATGGTCAGCGGCAGGGCGACGTTGTCCTCCAGCGACATCGAAGGGATCAGGTTGAAGGTCTGGAAGATCGTGCTGACGCGCTGCAGCCGGTAGTCGGCCAGGGCGCGCTCTGGCAGCTCACCTAGTGGCAGGCCGGCCCCGTAGACATGGCCGCTCGTAGGGTGGTCGAGGCCGCCCATTAACGCGAGGAGCGTGCTCTTGCCGCAGCCCGACGGCCCCATCACCGACACGAACTCGCCCGGGCCGATCTCGAGGGTGACGTTCCGGAGGGCGGTCACGTGCATCTCGTCCTTGCCGCCGAACTCGCGCGAAACGCCGTCCAGCCTCAACCCGGCGGCCTGGCCGAGGAGGTCGTTGAACTCGTCCGGCGGGGCAGGCGAAGCTGCGGCCACCACAGCCGCGAGCGAAGGTTCCGGCGGGCTGGCCGGCTCCGGCCCGGGCGGCACGGCGAGGGCCCCATTGCCGTGAGACTCGATTCCGTCGGGTCGGTCGGCGTCCGCCGGCGGGCTCAGCACCGCGTCGGTTTTCCGGCGCAAGGTCTGTCTGCGGCCCCGAGGTAATTCGCTGCTGGCCGGCGCGGGTTCCGGGACGGCGGGCGAGCTCGCCGGTTCCCGCTCGGGCGCCACGGCGACAGCACCGTTGCGGTCAGACCTGGCTCCGTCGGACCCGTTCGCGTCGGCCGGCGGGTTCAACCCCGCATCGGCTTTCCGGCGCAACCGCCGGCGGCGGCCCTTTTGGGAGCCGTTGGATTCACGGTTCTCGTCCTCGACCAGCGTCGCCACCCCCTTGAGAGTCTAAGCGCTCACTTAACGCTCAGCGCGGCTGAGGGACGACTTGCTCTTCGAGCCACTTCAGGTAGGCGGGCGAGCCGCCCTCGACCGATACCTGGAGGATCTCCGGGAGCGCGTTATCGTGGTGGCTCAAGACGTACTCCTGCACGGCCGCCGCTCGCGATTCTGTGGTCCTGACCATGAGGAGCGCCTCGTGCTCGCGCTTCAGCTGGCCCTCCCAGTAGTAGAAGGAGCGCACCGTCGGCACGACGGAGCAGCTGGCGGCGAGGTGCTCGACCACCAAGGACTCGCCCAGGCGTTCCGCGTCATCGCGGCCACCGGTCGTCACCAGGACGAGAACAGCCTTCTCCACCGCCTAATTGTCGGCCCTTCGGGGCCGGTCCAACCAGACCGTCGCCGCGAGCAGGCCGATGGCCCCGAGCAGAAGGCCGCCGACGACGTCCGATTCCCAGTGCACGTCGAGGTAAAGACGGTCGAACGCCACCAGCACGATGATCAAGACCGCGACCGGGACCGCCAACGCTCGCACGACCCGCGAGACCGCCAACCGCCGGACCACAAAGGCCAGCAGCCCGTAGACGACCACGGTGCGGACCATGTGACCGCTCGGAAAGCTGTTGCCGCCGCTGCCGCCGCCGAACAGTACCTCGGTGATGCTGGGGCCATCTGCGTGCGAGATCGAGTGCGGAGGGCCGGGGTGAAAAAAGAGGAACTTGTACAGGACCTCGAGTGTCACGGCTCCCACGAACCCGAGCACCGCAAAGGAGTCCGATCCGAAGCCCCCTCGCCACAAGTAGAAGAAGAGCCCGATCATCAAGAGGCTCGTCACCTCGAGACCGCCCAGCTCGGCGATCGCCTGGAACGGCACGTGCAGCGATTCCTGCCACATGCCGTGCATCGCCTGCGCGACCTGGTGGTCGAGGGAGACGAACAGGCCGGCCGAGATGGCGATCGTCAACGCCACGTACGCGACCGCGAGCAGCGCGATCGCGAACAGCCGCGGGACGAGTGGGGCTATCGCTGGCAACGGCGGCAGAAGACGGTGGTGCGGCCTGCCAGGCGGATCATGCTGAGCGGTCGCCCGCAGGTGAAACACGGCTCGCCGGCACGACCGTAGACGAGCAGCTTTTCCTGCTGACCACCCAGCTCGCCCCAAGCGTCCCGATACGTGTCAACAGAGCTTCCGCGATTCTCGATCGCAACCTGTAACGACTCGCGCAGCGAATCGTGCAGGCGATGGGCGGATTTGCGGCTGAGGCTGCCGGCCTGCCGGTCGGGCCGCAAGCGCGCGCGATGCAGCGACTCGTCGGCATAGATGTTGCCCACGCCGGCGATCGAAGCCTGGTCGAGCAGAACGGCTTTCAAAGACGTACGACGGCCGCGCAGGCGGCGGTAAAGCTCGTCGGCGGCAAACCCGGGGTCGATCGGCTCCGGCCCGAGTCGCGGCATGGTCTTCGAGTGGAGCAAAGCTTCTTCAGTCCCCAGGAGTAAACGCCCGAAGCGCCGCGGATCGCGATAGCGAAGGTGCCTTCCATCATCCAGCGTGAAGATCGCATGGGTGTGTTTCTCGACGGGATACCCGGCGTCGACCAGGCGGAGCTGGCCGGTCATGCCCAGGTGGACGACCAGCAACAGGTCGCCGCCGAGCCCCATGAGGATGAACTTCCCGCGTCGGCCCACCGACTCGATGCGGGCTCCGGCGATCGAGTCGATGAACGCCTCCGGCTCGGGGTGCCTGACGATCGTCGGAAACAGCAACTCGCAACGGATGATCGTTCGGCCGGCCAGGTGTGGCCGGAGGTCCACCACGATCGTCTCGACCTCTGGAAGCTCCGGCATCCTAAGCGCGAACCACGGCCAGCTTCTGCATGTCGGCCCAGTTGGACCCCACCTTGGTCTCGACCTCGATCCCCGTCTCCAGCTCGTACGCCCCGGTCATGATGCGCGGAACCTTCTCCGCGAACTGGTCGACCTCGCTCCGGGGAACCTCGAATAGCAGCTCGTCATGCACCTGCAAAAGCATGCGGCCCTCGATCTGGTCGGCTTCGATCTCCCGCTGCAGCCGGACCATCGCGATCTTGATGATGTCTGCGGCGAGCGACTGCATCGGGAAGTTGATCGCCATGCGCTCGGCTGCGCTGCGCAGCTGGAAGTTGGGCGACCGGAGGTCAGGGATCGCGCGGCGGCGGCCGGTCGCGCTGACGACCAGGCCTTCTTCGCGAGCCTTGCGCCTCACCTCGTCGAGGTAGTCCTTCAGACGCGAGTAGGTTGACCAGTACTGCGCTAGGAACTCGCGCGCCACGTCTCCGGTGATCCCCAGCTGCTGCGACAGCCCGTATTCGCCCTGGCCGTAGATGGAGCCGAAGTTGGCAACCTTCGCGAGCCGTCTCTGGTTGGCGTCAACCGTCTCGATCGGGATCTTGAACACCGCGGCCGCGGTTGCTGTGTGGATGTCCTGCCCGGCCGCGAACGCGGCGAGCAGCACCGGGTCGCCGCTCAGGTGTGCCGCGATGCGAAGCTCGATCTGGGAGTAGTCGGCCGACACCAGGACGTGGTCCGGGCGGCCGGCCTTGAATGCGCGCCTGATCCGCTGGCCGAGCTCGGTCCGGATCGGGATGTTCATCAGGTTCGGGTTCGACGAGGAAAGCCGACCCGTCGCCGTGCTCGCCTGGCCGAACGAGGTGTGGACCCGGCCGCTCAGCGGGTCGACCAGCTGAGGCAGAGCGTCCACGTAGGTGGACTTCAGCTTGGAGAGCTGGCGGTGCTCGAGGATCAGACCGACGATAGGGTGCTTCTCTCTCAGCGCCTCAAGGGTGTCCGCATCGGTCGAGTAGCCCGTCTTGGTGCGCTTGCCGACCGGCAGTCGAAGGTCCTCGAAGAGCACCTTGGCGAGCTGCTGCGGCGCGTTGAGGTTGAACTTCTGTCCCGCCACCTGCTCGACCTCGGCCTCGATCGCTGAAAGCTGCGCGCCCAGCTCGTCCTGCATCTCTTTGAGGTACGGCACGTCGATCGCCACGCCTTCGCTCTCCATGTCGGCGAGCACGCCGGCAAGGGGCAGCTCGATCTCGTGGAAGAGGTAGTCGACACCGAGGTTTCGCATCTCGGCTTCCAGGCGTGGCCGCAGGTTGAGGATCGCCTCAGCGCGGCGGGCGGCAAACTCGGCCGCTTCGTTGAGGTCGACGGCGGACGGCTTGCGAGCGGCGCGGCCGGTGCCCAGGAGCTGTTCAGGACTCATCAGCGTGACCTCGAGAAACTCGCGCGCGAGGTCTTCGAGCCGGGGGTCTCGGGAGCCGGCGCCGAGCAGGTAGGCGGCGAGAAACGTGCTGAAAGCCCACTCGCGCTTGCCGCCGCCGAGTGAGCGCAACGCCAGCTCGGTCTCCTTTGCATCGTGGCCTGATATCGGCCTTCCGGAGAGGGTGCTCGCGACGGCGTCCATCGCTGGCGGATTGGCGACATAGAAGGTGTTGACTCCGGTCGATACCCCGACGCCGCACACGCGCGCGCCCCTGCCGGCGCCCTCGATGAACGTGAAGACTCCGACGTCGGCCGAACCGTCGATGAGACTTGCCGCCTCGGCGGGATCGTCGACCACCCGCAGGCCGGCCGGCGGCGGCGCGGCTTCGAAAGCGAGGCTGGGCTGCACCGGCACCTGGTCCGGCGGCGGAAAGCGCGCGAGCAGCTGACGGAACTCGAAGCGGTCGAAAACGAGGCGCACCGTCTCGTAGTCGTAACGCGTCCAGCGCGCCTTCTCGAGGTCGAGCTCGACGGGCACGTCGCGCACGATGGTCACCATCCGTTTGCCGAGACGTATCTGGTCGGCATTGGCCTTGAGCGACGTCTTCAGCCGACCGTCGGGCAGCTCATCCACCCGATCGAGGAGCGCTTCCACGGTGCCGAAATCCTGGACCAGCTTGGCCGCGGTCTTGTCCCCCACCCCCGGCACGCCGGGGATGTTGTCGGAGGTGTCGCCTCGCAGAGCCTTGAAATCGATGAGCTGGACCGGCTCGAAGCCGTACCGCTGACGGACCTGGTCGGGCCCGTAGACGAAGGTGTCGGTGATGCCACGTCGGGGGACCAGCGCCTCGACCGAGTCGGTGACGAGCTGAAGGCAGTCGAGGTCTCCCGACACGATCGTCACCGAATGGCCGCGCTCCTCGGCGATGCGCGCCATGGTCCCGATCAGGTCGTCGGCCTCGAAGCCTTCGATCGCGTAGATCGGAATGGAGAACGATTGGAGGACCTCGCGGACCTTGTCGATCTGGGGCCGCAGGTCATCGGGCATGGCGCGCCGGCCGGCCTTGTACTCCGCGTACTCCTTGGACCGAAATGTCGGCGCTCCGACATCGAATGCGGCGACGGCGAACTCGGGCCGCGAGGCGAGGACGATCGCCAGCATCGAGGTGAACCCGTACACCGCATTCGTCACCTGGCCGTCCGAAGTGCTCATCGGCGGAAGGGCGAAAAACGCGCGGTAGATGAGGCTGTGGGCGTCGATCAAGACGACCCGCCCCCGCTTCCCCTTGGCCACGTTCGAAGTTTACGTTCGCCCTGCTTGGAGCCTCGGGCTGGCGGCCTGGTTGCAATTGCCGGAAGGGCGATCCCCGGAGGGTAATATGGACGCGAGGATGAAGAACCTCATCGAGGTTTCAGTGGACAGCATTCGCATCCACATGCCCACCGCCCAGCACCTGGTGATCCTCAAAGAGAAGGAGGCGGACCGCTACCTGCCGATCTGGATCGGCTCCTTCGAGGCCCAGGCGATTGCGAGCAAGATCTCCGGCAACCAGGTGGGAAGGCCACTCACGCACGACCTGATGGCCACGGCCTTCGGCGACCTGGGCGTGAGCATCAAGCGCATCGTGGTCACGCGGCTGGCGGACCAGGTTTTCTACGCCAGGCTCTATCTCAAGCAGGACGGACGCGAGCTTGACTTCGACGCGCGGCCATCGGACGCGATCGCCCTGGCGGTGCGGGTGGAATGCCCCATCTTCGTCGCCTCGGAGGTCATGGAGAGCGCCGGGATCATCCCCGACCCAGATGAGGCTGGGGACGAGAAAGACCACGTCGAGACGGCCGTCGACGAAGAGCGGCTCGCGGTCTTTCGCGATTTCGTGAACAGCCTCGACCTTCCCGAGCTCCCCGACGAGCCCGGCGCGAAGGACGAGCCCGGAGGGCGCCCCGGCAGGGGCTGAAGGAACTGCCACTAAGCGGGGACTTCGACCTCTTTCTTCGTATCCTTGTCGCGCTGCTGCTCGGTCTGCTGATGGGCACGGAGCGAGAGTTCCGCGGCCACGTCGCCGGGATGAAGACGATGGCCCTGATCGCAGTCGGTTCCAGCATGTTCGCGAGCCTGGGGCTGGAATCTGTCTTCGGGAACCGCGTCGACCCGACGCGGATCGCCGCCCAGATCGTCAGCGGGGTGGGATTCCTCGGAGCCGGTGCCATCCTGCGGCAGGGCGTCGACGTCAGGGGCCTGACCACGGCCGCTTCGATCTGGGTCGTCGCCTCGATCGGGATGGCGGTCGGCTTTGGTTACTACGCGGTCGCCATCTTCACCACCTTTATCGTCCTCGTCATGCTCATCGCAATCCGACCGCTGGAGAACCGGTTCATCCGCAATCGAAAGTACCGCCGGCACGACGACCCGCCCCTTGACGAGAGACGGACCGAGTCGATGTCTTGACGTCGTCCCGCGTGGCCATCGTCACGGACTCCACGGCGGACCTCGCCCACGAGCTCGCCGGAAGCCGCTCGATCTCGGTGGTCCCCCTGACCCTCCATTTCGATGGCCGCTCTCTACTGGACGGGGTCGACATCACGCCGGCCGAGTTCTATCGCCGGCTACCGACCTCGACTGTCCATCCCACCACCTCGCAACCCTCACCCGGCCTCTTTGCTGAGACCTACGCGCGGCTGCTCGCCGACCACGCGGAAGTCGTCTCGATCCACATCTCGGAGAAGCTCAGCGGCACCTACGCTTCTGCGCGGCAGGGCGCCGAGCTGACCGACCACAGGCGCGTGCGGGTCATCGATTCGCACGTGGTGTCGATGTCGCTCGGCCTGGTAACCCTCGCCGCCTCGGTGCTGGCGGAACAGGGCATGGACGGGGCCTCGATTCAGTCCAGGATCGAGGCGATGCGTGACAGCGTGGAGACTTACTTCTCCGTCGCCACCCTCGAATATCTGCGCCGGGGCGGGCGCATCGGGCGCGCCGGGGCGCTGATGGGATCGGTCCTGCAAGTCAAGCCCGTGCTGTGCATCCGCGATGGGCAGGTGACCCCGCTCGAGCGAGTGCGCACATTCGAACGGGCGCTGAACCGGATCGTCGAGCTGACCCGAGCCGTGAACCGGGGAGACGGCGTCTGCATCATCGTCGGCCATGCGGACGCCGAGGCGTCAGCCGAGCGGGTGGCGCGTGAGCTGGAGACCGTCGCCGAGACCCTCTTGATCCAGCCGCTCGGTCCGGTCGTGGGCACGCACGCGGGGCCGGGCGTGGTCGGGGTGGGATGCTATCCCGCGGGCCTGCTCCCCCTCGGCATCAAGGTTTCCGCCACGTCACGGCGGACGGCGTGACCGACTTGATCAGCCTCGCCTCGACGGCCAGCGCCTGCAGGTGCGCCAGGCCCTCCTGGAGGGCAAGCCGCTGCTCGTAGAGGTGGTCGCGAGGGCCCCATAGCTCAAGCGCGACCTGCCAGGCGGTCAGCTCCGCTGGGCCGACGATCTCGACGATCTGCTCCAGCCGCCGCTTGTGGTGCGCGACCAGGACGTCGACCCGGCTCGACGCGTCGGTGAAGGGCCTGCCGTGCGCAGGCAGAACCAGCTTCGGCCTCAAGGCGGCCAGCCGTTTCAGGCCGTCGAGGTACTCGTGCAGGGGGTCCGGCGTGCTCTGCGGATGGAGACCGATGTTCGGGGACAGGTCGGGCAGCAGCTGGTCGCCGGCAAAGAGCAGACCCTCGCCGGCCGCGTAGAGGCAGATGTGGCCCGGCGAATGCCCCGGGGTCCACTCGACGCGCATGGTCCGGCGCCCGATGGGGATCGACTCGGCCCCTTCCAGCTGGACCGTTGGCTCGGCCGTCTTCACGACCTGGCTCAAAGCGCGCTGGGAGTTGCTCAGGATCTCGGCCTGGTCGGACGGCACGCCGTTGACGAGCAGGTAGGTCCGCACCTGCATGACCAGGTGCTCGAGCTCGACGTATCGAGGATGCACCAGCGGGACCTCGAGTCGGTGGATGTAGAGGTCGGCCAGCCCTTCCCCGGCGAAAGCGCCCGCCGCGCCGTAGTGATCGGGGTGGATGTGGGTCACGACCAGGCGCCGCAGCCTGGACACGCCAAGGTGGTCCAGCGCGGCGCGCACCGTTTCGACCGACTCCACGGAGTTCATCCCGCAGTCGAGCAGGTCGGCCTGGTTGCCGTCCGGGAACAGGAACACGTTGACTTGCCCATCCTCGAAAGGAATCGGCAGGCGCAGCTCGAAGACGTCGGCCGCGACCTCGGTCAGCGCCAGTTGGGTGGCCATTCCGGGAATTCTCGCCGACCCAGAGGCGCGACCGAAACCCTCGGCGAGAGATTCGGCGATCCAGGTGGCTTCGATCCGGGTGAAGCAACGAGCCGCGGAGCGAGCGCATCCGTTGATGCGTGAGCGAGCAGCGCAGGAGCTGAGCCCGGAGAGGGGCCGAATGGGCGCCGAAGATCCGTCGAGGGCTGTTCCGGCCGCGCCTCTAGAGGTCTAGGTAAGATGGATCGCAGCCTATCGTTGCGATTGCCCAGGAGGAGCAGATGTCTGAAGTCCAGTTGACACCCGACCAGATCGTCGAACACCTGCCGCAGTACCTGGTGCCCGAGAAGGCCGGCAGCACCAAGGCGACCATCCAGTTCGACCTGAGCGGCGACCAGGGCGGCAAGTGGTGGGTCAAGATTCACGACGGCGTGGCCGAGTCTGGAAAGGGCGATGCCGCAGATCCCGCCACCCTGACATTGCTGGCCGACGCCGGCGACTGGGTCAAGATCATGACCGGACAGCTGGACGGCACCGCCGCCTTCATGCAGGGCAAGCTCAAGATCAAGGGCGACATGGGCCTGGCGATCAAGATGCAGTCCCTGTTCAAGCGCCCCGGCTAAACCGCGCCGCGGCTGGGCCGCGAGCTGGTGGACTGTAGCGGCCAGATCTGGATGGCATCGATAGATGCCTGACGACGATCGCCGGGGCCCGCAACGCCGGCATCAGCGCCCAAGGGGCGGCCGGCTAGGACGTCAGATGCTCCAGATCTGGCTGGTACGGCCCACTAGTAGCTGAACTTCCACGTATCGAGCCGGGACGACATCTCCGTCTCCAGGTCCAGGTGGCCCTGGCCCGAGTGGAGGTCGAGTATCACCACGTGATGAGGCGTCAGCGCAATTCGCCGCCCGTCGGTGAAACGCGCCGCCTCGGCGGAGTTACCCCACTGGATCGGCTGCGAGTCGGGGACCGGCTTGAGGTTCGCGGTCTCCCAGTCGGACAGGGTGGCCGAGTCGCCGCGATCGAAGGTCGAAACGATCATGAAGGCGAACAGACCGGCGTCAGGGGAGCAGACCGGGGCGCCACCGCCCGGACTCGGCGACGCGCACGGGATGTCGGTGATGTCGAAGGTGAGGTCGAGCTCTGCCGGGGCAGGGCTCTCGCTGCCTTGCGATCGCAGCTGGTAGCGCCAGGTGCTCGGGTAGCAGAAGCCCCAGCCCGCCTGCTCATCTTCGAAGCCATGGTCTCCGGCTGAGCACTTGAGGTCGCTGCCGATCTGCGCTACGCTCGGCACCGGGTGAGGGTTCGGGCCGGTCTGGCACCCGGCCAGGATGATCACCGCGGCGGCCGCGGCGGCAAGGAGTTTCGGGGGGATCGTCAGCGGCATCAGGCGATTAATTGTGCGCGACCGGGTAGCCGGCCCAATGCGTGCGTTGTGACAGTCGAATCCAAACATCGCCCGAGCCTTTGATCAGTTTGGAGGGGGTTTCGCAATGGCCACAGGTAAAAGTCCCGAAGATGCACCCAGGGAAAGGTTGGAGGCCGACAGGCGGCAGCTCGAGCTCCTGGCCGCCCAGTGCGGCGAGGAAGCGGGGCTCCACCGCCCGCTCAACGACGTCGTCGGCGGCGTGATCACCGGCATCCCCGAGGAGACGGATCTCGCTCAGGCCCTGTCGGACCGCGAGACCTCCGACCTCCTGGTTCACCTCCTCGACCAGAACCGCGAGCAGGTCGAGCGTGCTCTCGAGAGGCTGCGCGAGGGCGCGTACGGGATCTGCGAAGGCTGCGGCCGCCGCATCCCCGAAGCCCGGCTGGAGTATCAGCCGGCGGCCACGCGCTGTGTCGAATGCCAGTCCCAATGGGATAGGCTCAACGGCCGCACGGCGTAGATGATTGCGCCGTCCGCCGCTCCCGCCTGGGGGACGGGATCGGGTCAGGCGCGCCCGGCCGGACGGCGCAGCAGAGCGAGCGCGCCCAGAGCGAGGCCGACCACGATCATCCCAGACCCGATCCAGAACCAGTGGATGTCGCCGGTCATGAAGCTGCCTGGGATATAGCCCAGGCCCTGGCCGGCGAACACCACGCCCGCCAGCAGGACCAGCGCGCCGATGACCACGAGTCCGATTCTCACGCCGGAGTACTACGCGAGCGGGTTACTGAATGCCGCCGTAGACGACCGACTTCTCCTCGGTGTACTGCATGTAGGCCTCGACCCCGTGCTCCTTGCCGAAGCCCGACTGCTTGGTGCCGCCGAAAGGGAGCTCGTCATGGGCGATCACCAGTGCGTTGACCCAGGTGTAGCCTGCCTCCAACTCCATCACGGCCCGGTGCGCCGCGGCCATGTTGGCGGTCCAGATCGACGAGCCGAGGCCGAACTGGGTGTCGTTGGCGAGCCGGAGCGCCTCGTCGAGGTCTTTGACCTTGCGCACCGGCAGCGCAGGCCCGAACACCTCCTCCGTCCACACGCGCGCGCCGTCGGGCACGTCCTCCAGGATCGTCGGCTCGATGAACCAGCCCTTGTCGTAATCCGCTCCCTTCGGCCTCCCGCCTCCGAAGACCACCTTCGCCCCGCGGTCGATGGCGTCCTTGATTTGGGCCTCGACCTCGGCGCGCTGCGTCTGGGTGTGCATCGGTCCCATGCGGCTGTCCTTGTCGAGACCGTTGCCCGGCTTCAGCTTCGACGCGCGCGCGACCAGCTTCTCCATCAAGGCGTCGTAGATGCCCTCCTGCACGTACAGGCGCTTGGTGGACAGGCACTGCTGGCCGCAGTTGAAGAAACGGCCGACAGAGATGGCGCGGGCCGCGCCCTCCACGTCGGCGTCGTCGAGGACGATGCACGGGTCGCTGCCCCCGAGCTCGAGCGTGACCTTCTTCAGCTGCTCGGCCGCCAGCGCCATGACGCGCTTGCCGGTCGGCGTGGAGCCTGTCAGGGCGATCTTGCGGATCAGAGGGTGGGCGACGATGGCCTCGCCCGTAGCCTGGCCGAGGACAACGTTGACCACGCCCTCCGGCAGGCCGCCCTCGATCAAAGCCTCGATGCAGGCGAGCGTCGAAAGGGGCGTGCTGCTGGCCGGCTTCAGGACGACCGTGTTGCCGGCGGCGATGGCCGGCGCGACCTTGTTGGCCGCCAGGGTCAACGGGAAGTTCCAGGGCACGATGGCGCCGCACACACCGATGGGCTTGCGGATGACGAGGCCGTACGTGGTGAGGTCCGGCAGCCGGACGTACTGGCCGTGGATCTTGTCCGCGAGATCCGCGAACCAACCGATGTTCTCGCCGAAGCGCCTGGCCTCGAGGCGAGACTCGAGCAGAGTCTTGCCCTGCTCCTTGGTGAGGATGACCGCGATCTCGTCCACCTTCTTGAGCATGTGGTCGGCGGCTTTGTGGAGGATCTCGCGACGCTGGTTGGAGGGAAGCTTGGACCACGGCCCAAACGCCTTGGCGGCCGCCTGCGCCGCCCTGTCGACGTCGGCAGGGCCGCCCGACGGGACCTCGTCGACGATTTCGCCGGTGGCCGGGTTGCGCACCTCGTACGTCTTGCCGGACGCGGCCTTGGTCCTTTCGCCTTCGATGATCATCGTCGCCATTCGTGGGCACCCCTCTTCGGTTATTTGGTCAGTGCTTCAATTATCGTCGTCGGCAGAACCTGGGGTTTGGAGGGCTGTGGCATGTCAGTGAGGCTGGAGAAGGAAGGCGGAGTCGGAGTGATCGTCCTGGACCGGCCGCCGGCCAACAGCTACGACTACGAGTTCCTTCGCGCTTTTGCCGCCGCGATCGACGATGCGCGCGTGGACCTGAGCATCAAATCGGCGATCGTGGTGACGAGCGCCTCCGAGAAGTTCTTCTCCGCCGGCGCGGACGTTGGCGCGTTCGCCGCGGGCAGCCCACGTTCGCGATTCATGACCGCCCTGATGGCGCACGAGGCGTTTCGGAAGATGGAGAACACGCCACTGGTCTTCATTGCCGCCATCGCCGGCCACTGCCTGGGCGGAGGCCTGGAGCTTGCTCTCGCCTGCGACCTGCGTTTCGCCGCGGAGGGCACCTATCAGATCGGCCTCCCCGAGGTGAACCTGGGATTGTTCCCGGGATCAGGCGGGACGCAGCGGCTGCCTCGACTGGTGGGCCTTTCGAAGGGGCTGGACATGATCGCCAACGCGACCACCCTCAAGCCGGCCGAGGCGAAGGACGCCGGCATCGTCGACCGGCTGTTTCCGGACGCTGCCGCGTGCCGCGCGGGCGCCGTCGAATACGCGGCCAGGCTGGCCGCGGGGCCGGGAGTGGCGATCGGTCACGCCAAGCTCGCGATCCAGCAGGGTTACGGCGGCCCCCTCGACCTCGGGCTCGCGATCGAGCGCGAGGCGATCGGTCGGGTGTTCGTGTCGGAGGATGCCGAAGAAGGCATCACGGCGTTCAAAGAGAAGCGCAAGCCGGAGTTCAAGAGCCGCTGAGCCCGGTGGAGCTCAAACCCCTTTACGCGGTGCGATTTCGCTATCCCGCCGACTGGGCGATAGAGCTCACGGGCCCTGCGGGCACGGAGGAGCGGCACTTCTACCTTGCCGAGGGCACCTGCACGGGACGGCTGACCGGCAGGTTTCGAGGAGCCAACCACCCCCGTCGTCGCACTGATAGAACCTTCACACCCGACTTCCAGGGGGTGATCGAGACGGACGACGGCGCGGTGATCATGTTCGATTACCAGGGCTACGGCCGCGCCTATCCACCTGGGCGGCGGCAGATCGTGATCGCGGCCACTCACCTCGCGTCGGACGAGCGGTACCGCTGGCTCAACGACGTGGTGTGCGTCGGGTCCGGTGAGGTCCGGGTTCCCGACAAGCCGGCGGAGGAAATCTCCCAGATTGACGTCGAGCTCGTGATCGATGTCAGCGAACTGGTCTGGCAAGCCCCCGACGGCTGAGGCTTGGGGTGGTAGGATGCGCCCCGCGGAAATCTCGAGAGGAGGTGGCGTTGCAATGGCTGAGCGTGCGATGACAGATTCCCGGCCGTCGGCCGCCTCCGGAGCAGTCAGCTAGACCCTTCCTCCGCGGGCAGACCGACATCGCCCACTCGTGATTGACCGGAGGATTCGACTTGGCTCACGACATTTCCTCCCAGCTCGCCCCCCTGGGCTGGGATGCCTACTTCGACGAAAAGTTCAAAGCGACGGCCCGCGAAGGCGAGGCCCCGGCGCGGGTCCTGGCCGACTACGGCGCGGAATACCTGGTTCACGACGGCGCAGCCCAGCGACGGGCAACGGCTCGTCACGCCGACCCGGCGGTCGGAGACTGGGTCAGGCTCGAAGACGACCTCATCAACGGCGTGGTGGAACGGCGCACAGCCTTTTCTCGACGCGCCGCCGGCATCAAGACCAGGGAGCAGGTGTTGGCCGCCAACGTCGACGTGGCGATGGTCGTCGCGGCGGCGACGGACGTCAACGCCCGCCGGATCGAGCGCTACCTCACCATCGCCTGGCAGAGCGGGGCCGTACCGTTGGTGCTGCTGACCAAAGCCGACGTCGCGGGCTCGCCGGAAGACCTACGGGATGAGCTCGCGGCCGTCTCCCTGGGCACGCCGGTGATCGTCACCAGCAGCGTGACGGGCGAAGGGATCGAGCAGCTAACCCGCAGCCTCCTGCCGGCTCGAACCGGAGTCCTGCTGGGCCCGTCGGGCGCCGGCAAGTCGACGCTCATCAACCGGATCGTCGGGTCAGACCTGATGCGCACCCGCGCCATCCATCGCTCGGGCGAGGGCCGCCACATGACCAGCCACCGCCAGCTGGTGCAGCTTCCTGGAGGCGGCATGATCATCGACACGCCCGGTCTGCGCGAAGCGCAGCTCTGGGAGGGCGAGGTTGGCCTGGGCAGCCTGTTCGAGGACATCGAAGAGCTCGCCCTGCAATGTCGCTTTCCGGACTGCGACCACGTGTCCGAACCCGGGTGCGCGGTCAAAGCAGCGCTTGACACGGGCTCGCTCGACCCCGGGCGCTTCCAGAGTTACCGCAAGCTGCAGCGCGAGCTGCGAGCGATCGCGGCGCGCAGCGACGCTCGCCTACGTCAGGACGAGCGTCGCAAATGGAAACAGATCGCGGTCGCGAACAAAGTGCGTGAGCGCTACTTGCGGTGAATGCCGTTCCAGAACGGGATATGGCCCTTCGAGATGCGCTCGATGGCCTTGTCCGCCTGCGCCTGGGTGATCACCTTGTGGTCCACCAGGGCCTCGAGTCGTGGCCTCACGCTGGCGATGAGCCTGGTCTCGAACTGCTCCTCGGTCATGCCCTTGTCCTTGGCGAGCTCCGATACTTTCTGGTTTTTGCCAAGATCCTGGCGCAGCGTCTTGGGAGAGATCCCCAGGACGTCCGCCTCCGACTCGAAAACGACCCGAAAGATCGCGCGGCGGTCGGCACGCGGGTCGGGCACCGACTGGGTCGAGCCCGCCGCCGGGGTCGGCTTGGGCGTCGGGCTCGCGGCCTGCGCCATGCCTCCCGCCAGGCCCAGGCTCAAGAGGGCGGCGGCACCGGCCGCGCCCACGGTCTTGGCGGCAATTGCTGCAAACGGGGTCATTTCGTTCTCACCTCAAACTTGGATTCGACCTGATCAGGTCTTGGACCAAGATGAGGCGGCCATGTCAGAGCGTGGTTGCGCCGTCGTCAGTCTTTTGTAACGGTCCAGAAGCCGTCGGGATCGAACTGCCGGATCGCGGCGAGCTCGGACGAGGTCGGGCCTGGCGTTTCGGCCACGTCGTCTGCGACCCGTAGGTCCCATCCCGTCGCGGCGCGGACCTCGTCGACGCTGTGCCCCGGGTGGACCGTTGCCAGGAAGGCCTCTCCGCCCTGCTCCGGGAAGCGAAGCACGCACAGGGTCGTAATGACCGCGACCGGTCCTCCCCCGAGAAGGCCGTTGCGCTTGCGCCAGCTCGGGGTCCCATCCCCGTGGCCAGGCGAGGTGACAAAAGAAACGCGCTCCACCAGGCGCCTGCGCTCGTGGCTCATGAGAGTGACCCACCGCCGGCTGAGGATCGCAATGTCGGCGCCACCACCACTCCCAGGGAGCTTGACGGTCGGACGCCGTGGCGAGCCGACGTACGAGGTGTTCAGGTTCCCGAACCGGTCCACCTCCGCCCCGCCGATGAACCCCAGGTCGACCCGCCCTTGCGCCATGAGCGCCATCACGTTGGACATGCGCGTCGCCCACAGCGCCTCGACGACGTTAGGGGGATCGCCCATGGTGCCCAGGAACGATGCCGCGGGCTGGTCGCGCATGAGCCCCACCTCGAAAAGTCCGCGAGCCGTCGGCGCGTGCGCATTCCGCGCGACGGCATACGCCAGGATGGGAAGACGCATGCCGACGAAGACGAGGTCGCCGTCGCGGATCTCGCGAGAGGCCACCGCGACCATCATCTCCTGGGGCGTGTAGCTATTCGTCACCGTAGTCCGCCGGAGCCGAGGGCCGGTGTTTGGTGATCCGCAGCGAGCTCGCATCGATCCGCGTCATGTAGGTCGCTCGGTCGGCGACGTCGAGCACCCATGCGTTGAGCCACGATTCGAAGCCGGCCGCCGACCGCGATTGCTGCGCGTAGTCCCGGAAGAAGGAATGGTCGCGCTTGAAATGGCCCTGCACCGGGGATGGGTGGGCGCCTCCCGGCTCGTGCACGACGGCGACCACCTTGGTCTCGGGGAAAAGGATCCGGTTCGGGTCGCTGAGCGTCACCTCGGGGCCGACCAGCTCCTCACACGTGACGATCACGGCGTTAGCCGCCAGGCCCGCCTCCTCGGTGATCCCGAGCGGTCCCCAGGCGTGCGCTCTCCCGTCCGCGTCCGCGCGCTGGACGTGGACGATGGCCACGTCAGGATGCACGGCATCGACCTCCACGACCTCGCCCGTGCGCCGCAGTCCTGGGTTGGTGGTGAGGATGTCGCTGCCCAGGAGAGTCCGGGTGGGAAGACAAGGCACGTTCCACGCGGCGGCCCACAGGGCAAGCGCGATCGAGAAATTGGTGTGGTCCCGCACCTCGACGTCGCGAGGCACGCCCTGCTCGCACGCCCGCCGGTAGCAGTGCCCGAGGCCTTCGGACACGTTCCCGACCCACGCGGCGGTGATACGTCGCACGCATCCAGCGCCGATGAGCTGGTCGAACAGCGCGTCTGAGATCGGGCCCACGAGATCGAGGTCACGACGGCGCTGGCGGATCATCTCGTGGCCGGCGGCAAACGGGATCAGCGGCTCGAGGGCCGTCCCGATGGCGACGGTTGAGCCGTTCGGGACGAACTGGCGGATCGCCTCCGCCATCGTCATCAGCTTGCCGGCCATGGCGCCCCGCACTTACCGACCGATGGTTTCGATGTAGCCGCGATAGTTGCGCTCGAGCTCGGTCATGGAGTCGCCGCCGAACTTCTCCAGGAAAGCGTCGGCCAGCGTCAGCGCCACCATGGCCTCGCCGATCACCCCCGCGGCCGGCACAACGCAGACGTCGCTGCGCTCGTAGTGGGCCTCCACCTTCTCTTTTGTCTTCAGGTCGATCGACCGCATCGGCTTCTTCATGGTCGAGATCGGCTTGATCGCCACGCGCAAGTCGATCGGCTCACCGTTGCTCATGCCGCCGGTGAGGCCGCCCGCGCGGTTGGTCAGATGGTGAAAACGGCCGCTGGTGTACTCGATCTCGTCATGGAACTCCGACCCGCGGCGAGCCGCCCCCTCGAAACCGGCGCCGAACTCCACGGCCTTGATCGCGTTGATCGAGAGCACCGCCTGCGCCAGCCGGCCGTCGAGCTTGCGGTCCCAGTGGACGTAGCTGCCGAGCCCCGGAGGCACGCCGCGGGCGACGATCCGGAACGTCCCGCCGAGCGTGTCCCCCAGCTCGCTGACCTGGTCGATCAAGGCGACCATCCGGGCGGAAGCCGCAGGGTCCGGACAGCGCACGGGCGAGGATTCGATCAGCTCGAGGGTCACCGCGCCCACGTCGCAGCCTTCATAACCGATGTCGACGGTGCCGATCGACTGCGTGAAGCTGAAGATGCTCACGCCAAAATGCCCGAGCAGCTTGCGGGCCACGCCGCCGGCCGCGACGCGGGTCGCGGTCTCCCGCGCCGACGAGCGTTCGAGCACGTTGCGGATGTCCTCGTGCCCGTACTTCAGGGCGCCCGCGAGGTCCGCGTGCCCGGGTCGAAGCCGGGTCACCGGCTTGGGGGCGAAGCCCTCCTTCGAGACCGACATCTCGGCGGTCCAGTTGGCGTGGTCCTTGTTCTCGAGCACCAGCGTCACCGGGCTGCCGATGGTGACCCCGCCGCGCACCCCGCTGGCGATGCGCGCCAAATCGGTCTCGATCTTCTGCCTGCCCCCGCGCCCATGCCCCGCCTGGCGCCGCGCCAGGTCGCGTCTCAGGTCCTCTTCCGAAATCTCCAGGCCGGCAGGCAATCCGTCGATTACGACCGTGAGCTGCGGACCGTGCGACTCTCCAGCCGTCAACCACCTGAGCATCAGGCGATGATAGAGCCCGGTGCCAAGAGCCCTCGAGGTGGCGATGGTGGACGTCGGCGGCACGCTGTGGCCGAACTCGTGGCCTTTTCGCGAGACGGACGCGCAGGGCCGCCGGCAGAGGATCGCGTCCGCGATGCCTAATCTGGAGGCAGGGACGGTCGATGCCCTGGTCGGCGACCTGGTCCGCAGCAGCCGGGCCGGAGACGAGGCGCGAACCCAGTCCACAGAGGCCCGGATCTCGGTCTCGGCCGAGGTGCTGATTGCGGGCTCGCTCACCCGGCAGGGCTTGCCTGCCGACCCTGCCACGATCGCGCGCATCCGGCGCGCCATGGCCCTTCCGGTGGCCGACCGCATGAAGCCGCTCCCCGGCGCCGTCGAGCTGCTTCGCGCCATCCACGAGCTCGGCATGCGCACCGTCATCGCCAGCAACACCTACTGGCGCGACGCGGAGAGCTACTGGCAGGACTTCAGGCTTCTCGGCATGGCCGACCACGTCGACGAGGTGGTGACATCAGTCGACGCCGGCCATCTCAAACCTCACCCCGCCGTGTTCGAGATGGCCCTGCGCTGGAGCGGCGCGCCCGCCGAGCGCTGCGTGGTGATCGGCAACCGCGAGGAGAACGACATCGAGCCGGCCCTGGCGCTGGGCATGTGGACGATCCTGGTCCACCCCGACGACCCGCCTCCCGCCTCCACGCGTGCCCACGTGGTGGCGCCAGACCTTTGGGTCTGCGCAACAGCCTTGAAAGCTATGCTCGACAGCGCATGAGGGACGAGTTGAGCCGTGAGGTCGAGCGCGTGGTCGTGGCCCTCGACGTCAACGGTGAGCGCGCCGAGCTCCTCGTACCGGTGCACAAGACGCTGCTCGAGGTCCTGCGCGAGGACCTGCGGCTCACCGGCACCAAGCACGGTTGCGAGCTCGGGGAATGCGGCACTTGCACCGTGCTGGTCGACGGCCGGCCAGAGCTGAGCTGCCTTCTCCTTCCGGTTCAAATCGAAGGCCGGGCGATCACCACGGTGGAGGGGATGGCGCGCGGCTCTGACCTGCATCCGCTTCAGCAGGCATTTGCCGAGCTCGGCGCCGCACAGTGCGGCTACTGCACGCCCGGAATCCTGCTCTCGGCGAAGTCGCTGCTCGAATCCAACGCTCGGCCGTCGCGCGACGAGATTCGCGAAGCGCTCGCCGGCAACCTCTGCCGGTGCACCGGCTACGCCAAGATCCTCGAGGCGATCGAGCTCGCGGCGGAGCGCATGGGATGACCAGGTACTCCGTCGTAGGCAAGCCGCTGCCGAAAGTGGACGCTGTGGCGAAGGTCACCGGCCGCGCGATCTACGCCGACGACATGCTCCTTCCCCGCACTCTTCACTGCCGGATCCTGCGCAGCCCGCACCCCCACGCGCGCATCCTGGCCATCGACACCTCCGCCGCCAGGCGCATGCCAGGTGTTCAGGCGGTGATAACAGGGCACGACCTGCCCGTGAAGTTCGGGATCCTCCCGGTGACCCAGGACGAGCGTGCGCTCGAGCACGAAAAGGTGCGTTATGTCGGCGACCCGATCGCCGCCGTGGCGGCCATCGACGAGGAGACCGCCGCCGCCGCCTGCGATGCGATCTCGGTCGAGTACGAGGTCCTCGAGCCCGTCATGTCCATCGAGGACGCGCTCGCCGAGCCGAAGGACGAGCGTATCCAGGATTACGGCGGCCCCAACAACATCCACAAGCTCGTGGCGCTCGAGTTCGGCGACGTCGAGGCGGGGTTCACTCGTGCCGACCACGTGCGCGAGGACGTCTTCTTCTTCCAGGGCAACACCCACCTTCCGATGGAGCAGCACAGCGCCATCGCGACCTACGTCGACGGCAAGGTGACGCTGTGGTCGTCCACGCAGGTCGTGCATTACGTGCATCGAGCGCTGGCCAGGGTGCTTCAGCTCCCGATGAACCGCATCCGGGTCATCGGCGCCTCGCACGGGGGCGGGTTCGGAGGTAAGACGGACCCGTTCGCACACGAGATCATCGTCTGCAAGCTGGCGATGCTCACCGGGCGGCCGGTCAAGTGCACGCTGACGCGCGAGGAGGTCTTCTACGCGCACCGAGGCCGCCATCCGGTCCTGATGTGGGTCCGCACAGGCGCCACCCGGGAGGGTCGCATCACGGCCATGCATTTCCGCACCGCGCTCGACGGCGGCGCGTACGGGTCGTATGGCGTGGCGTCCACCTTCTACACGGGCACGCTGCAGACCGTGACGTACGACATCCCCGCGTACCGGTTCGAGGGCTGCCGTGTGTTCACCAACAAGCCGCCGTGCGGCCCCAAGCGGGGTCACGGAACGCCGCAGCCGCGCTTCGCGCTCGAGCTGCACCTCGAAAAGATCGCCCACGACCTCGGCCTCGACCCCGCGTCGATGAAGCGGAGCAACTTCGTCAAGCCGATGACGCGCGCCGTCAACTGGCTGCGCATCACCTCGTGCGGGCTGGACGAATGCGCGGAGCGGGTGATCGAGGCCTCCGGCTATCGCAATCGGACCAGGCGCTCCGGCCACGGGATGGGATTCGCCATCTCGAGTTATCTGTCCGGTGCAGGGACGGCCATCTACTGGAACGACATGCCGCACTCCGAGGTGCAGATCAAAGTCGACCGAGGAGGAGTCACCGTCTACTGCGGCGCGATGGACATCGGCCAGGGGTCTGACACCGTGCTTGCGACCATCGTCGCCGAAGAGCTCGGCCTCCAACCGGCAGACATCCGGCTCGTCACCGCCGACACCGACACCACCCCGATCGACCTCGGCTCCTACTCGTCTCGCGTGACGTTCATGGCCGGCAACGCGGCCATCCAGGCGGCGAGGAAGATGCGGAGCCTGCTCGTCGAAGCCGCAGCGGCGAAGATGGGCTGCGACAGCTCAGAGGCGGCGGTCGTCGCCGGGCACATCGGCGACTTCAGCTTCGAGGAGGCCAGCGTGCTCGCCGAGGCCCGCTTCGGCACGCTGACCAGCGCCGGCAGCTACACGCCTCCGAAGATCGCCGGGCCGTACAAGGGAGCCGGCGTCGGGCCGAGCCCTGCCTACAGCTACTCGGCGTGCGTGGTCGAGCTCGATGCGGATGCGCGCAGCGGGCTCATCGACGTCAACAAGATCTGGATCGCCCACGACGTTGGCCGAGCCATCAACCCGCTGCTGGTCGAGGGCCAGATCGAAGGCAGCGTGTACATGGGGCTCGGTGAGGCGCTGATGGAAGAGCAGGCGTTTCGCAAAGGCCTGCACAAGTGGCCTTCGATGCTGGAGTACAAGTCGCCGACGTTCCTTGACATGCCTGAAGTCGAGACCTTCATCGTGGAAACGGTCGACCCTGAGGGCCCTTATGGCGCCAAGGAGGCGGGCCAGGGCCCGCTGCTTCCCGTCCCCCCTGCTCTGAGCGCCGCCGTCCATGACGCGCTTGGCGTGTGGATCGACGAGGTGCCCGTGACGCCTGAGAAGATCGTCGAGGCGCTGCGGCGGAAAGAGAAGGGCGAGCCCGCGCGCTTTGGACCGGCGCGTTTTCCGGCCATCCCATACCCGCCGATCATCAAGGTCGAGCCTCCCCCAAAGGACCTGGACCGTGCTTCGACTGCCGCGATTTAGTTACCTGCGGCCGAAAAGCGCGCGCGAGGCCTCAGCCATGGCGGCGGACCTCGGCCCCAGGGCGATGTTCGTCGCCGGTGGCACCGACCTGTTCCCGAAGCTCAAGCGGCGGCAGTTCGACGTCGAAACGCTGATCGGACTCGACTTTCTCTCCCACGAGATCAGTGACGCACCTGGCGAATGCCACGTCGGGGCCGGCGCGACGCTTGCGTCGGCGGCACGAGACAGACACCTCACGGCGGGTTTCGCCGGATATGCGGAGGCGGCCGGACTGGTGTCCTCTCCACCGCTACGAAATGTGGGCACGGTGGGCGGCAACCTGTGCGTCGACACACGCTGCAACTACTACGACATGACCTACGAGTGGAGGAAGGCCGCGGGATTCTGCATGAAGAAGGACGGTGACATCTGTCTCGTCGCGCCGAGCAGCCCACGATGCTGGGCCGTCTCTTCTTCCGATACCGCTCCGATGGCGATCGCCCTCGGTGGCATGGTGACGCTCACGGGACCCGACGGCGAACGCGAGATCGCGGTCGATCAGCTCTATCAGGACGACGGGATGGCCTACTTGGCCAAGCAGCCCCACGAGGTCGTGACCGGACTGCGCCTGCGCTCGGAGCCGGGGACCCGCAGCGTATACGTGAAGCTACGGCGGAGGGGCTCGATCGATTTCCCCATCGCGGGTGCCGCGGTCGCCGTGCAGCTGGACGGGGACACGGTCAGCGCATGCCGGATCGTGCTTTCCGCGGTGGCGTCCCACCCGCTTTCGGCACATGCCGCTGAAGAGTTCCTGAAGGGAAAGCGCGCCGACGCCGATACGATCCGCGAGACTGCTGAAATCGCCGCCAAGCCCGCCAAGCCGCTCGACAACGCCGACCTCAGCCATTTCTGGCGGAAACGGATGGTCAGGGTCGTCGTCGAGCAGGCGCTCGAACGCGCAGCGACCAAAGACAAGGGCTCGGCGGTTAGTCTTCTAGGTCGACACCCAGAATGAAACAGATATCCAGGGCGCAATCAGGGCAGGGCATGGTCGAGTACGCGCTCATCCTGGCGCTGGTCGCCCTGATCGTGATCGTGGCGCTGCTCGCCACCGGCAGCCAACTGATCAACACTTTCTCGAACATCACGGCGACGTTGTGCAACTACCACGTCGGCTGCTGATCGCGCCGCCAAACCTCCTCCCTCTCGCGCGCAAACCTTAGGCTGATCCGTGATGTTTGTGAGGCGCAGCGAGTCCGGCCAGGGCATGGTCGAGTTCGCGCTCATCCTCGCCCTGGTCGCCCTCATCGTGATCGTGGCACTGATCGTCACCGGCAGCCAGGTCAAGAACCTCTATTCGGACATCGTCGTGACGATGTGCGCATATCACGCGGGATGTTGATTGGTGACAAGACGGAACATTCCAGGTTCCCCGTTGTCAAGGCCCTCAACGGCCGAATCTCCGGTGCGCTGATCCAGCCGGATTCACACCCTGAACTCCTTCCGGGGTCAGGGGTTGGGCGATGACGCGGACGCGGCCCTGGCGGCGCGCTCAGCGTTGGCGCGGATCAGGCCGAAGTCCCGGCGGGCCAGCGCCTCGGCCGGGAACAGCGCCCCGGTCAACCCGATCACTCTGACCCCAAGCCGAAGGTAAGCGCCGATGTCCTCGATCGGCACCCCGCCCGACACCCACAACGGCACTCCGCCCAGGGGTCCGTTGAGCGCCTCGATGTACGCAGGGCCGCCGACGGGCGCCACAGGGAAGACCTTGACGAGCGCGGCGCCCGCCAGGCGTGCCTGGTAGATCTCGGTAGGGGTCAGAGCGCCAAGGACGCAGAGGATGTCTTCCCGCCGGCATGCTTCGGCCACTTCCGGCAGAACGACCGGTGTGACGACGAACGAGGCACCGGCCTCCCTGGCTTCGGTCACGGCACCGGGATCCCACACCGTGCCGACGCCCACAGGGTAAAGCCCCCCGGTGGTGGCGATCAGGCCGCGGATCAGCTCGAAGCACGACGGGACGGTCTTGGTGATCTCGATCGTTCCCACCCCGCCCTCGACGGCCGCCAGGCATGCCTGAAAACCGGCGTCTGCGTTCTCGGTGCGCAACACGCCGCATAGACGGTTGGGAAAGACCTCGGCGATGCTCCGCACAGGTGCAGGAATTATCCCTTGAACAGGTCGCCCCACTCAGGTTCCCGGGCTACGTACACTGGTACATACGTATGACCGGGGCCACCGCGACTGAGAGCACCCGAGACCAGATCATCCATGCCGCGGCGGAGTCGCTCCTGGAAAACGGCTACTCGGGGACGAGCGTGAGGGCGATCGCCACCAAGGCCGGCGTGGCCATCGGCAACCTCCAGTACTGGTTTCCCACCAAGTCGGAGCTCCTCGTCGAGGCGTGGCGTTACCTGACCGCCCGCTCGGTCGAGGAGCTCCGGCGCACGCTCAACCAGCTCACCGACCCGCTGGAGGTCCTCGAAGTCGGCGTGGAGTCGCTGTGGGACTCACTTCGCCGGCTCGGCGACGTCCAGCTGGCCGCGTTCGACCTCCTGGTGCAGGCCCCGCGAACAGAGCGCCTCCGCGCTTACCTGCCGGAGCTGTTCACCCGCTACCGCGAGGTGATCCAGGAGCAGCTCGACCGCCTCGAAGAGGACGGCCGCGTCCGCTTGACCCTGCCTCGTGAAGTCCTCGTGCCGCTCGTCCTCAACACGGTGCTCGGGTTCGGCCTCTACTACGTGGTCACGCGCGACGACGAGTCCTGCCTGCGCGCTCTTTCGGCATTCAGCCAGCTGGCGGCCACCCTGGTCGAGCCGATGCCATGAGCACGCAGGTCATCGACCGGGAGCTGGAGCGCCTGGAGGGCTTGTGGGCCGACGGGCTCGGCGACGCCTATCGTTCCTACCTCGGGGCGGCAGGCGACTACGAGCCGGTGGCGCAGCAGAAGCTTGCGCTCGCGGCGGCCCTGGTCGAGATCGGCGTCAGGCTGCAGAGCCTGGGCGGCCTGGCCGCTCCGCCGCCCACCCTCCTGATGGGCGATCTCTGCCTCGCCCGTTCTTCGCGGCTGCTCGCCGACGCCGCGCCTCAGCAAGTCCAGATCGCATTCGCGTCGGCGATCGAGGTCCTCGCATCAGCCGCAGCCGCGGGGGAGGCAGCGCCCGCCGCTCGCGAGATGCTCCTGCAGGCGCTCGGGTCCGGACGATGACCGGCCGGCGGATCAGCTTCGAGACCAGCCAGGCAACGCAGTTCGTCGATATCACCGGTCGCCTGCGCGAAGAGGTCCAGCGAGCCGGCCTGCGGGACGGGCGCATTCACGTCCAGTCGCTGCACACGACCGTCGGGCTTGCCATCAATGAGAACGAGCCGCTCCTCCTGCGCGATTTCGAGACGATGCTCGAGCGAGTGGCGCCGAAGGGGGCCGGATACGAGCACGACGACTTCGCCCGGCGGATCGACATCGCGGTCGACGAACCGGTCAACGGCCACGCCCACTGCCGGCAGATGCTCCTGACCGCTTTCGCCACCCTGCTCGTCGAGCAGGGCGAGCTGGTGCTCGGGCGCTGGCAGTCGGTGTTCGCGGTCGAGCTCGACGGCCCACGCCACCGGCAGCTGGCGATCCAGCTCGACGGTGAGTTCGCCGAGACGCGGACGCGGCACCGGCAGGAGGAGTCGGAGACACTGGTCGAGCTCGAGCTGCTCCGGCAGCTCATGGTCGACCCCGAACCGGTGGCAGCGCCGATGCGCCGGCTCGTCGAAGCAGGCGGCAAGCGCCTGCGTCCTCGGCTCGTGCAGCTCACCGCCGGGATCGGACCGCGCCAGGATCCGCTCCGGGCCGCTGGGCTTGCGGCAGCCGTCGAGCTCCTGCACAACGCCACGCTGGTCCACGACGACTACGTGGACGAGAGCTCGCACCGCCGCGGCCGCCCCACGGTGGCCGCCGCCGAGGGCCCCGAGCGCGCGATCGCGGTAGGCGATTACTACTTCGCCAAGGCGACCCGGCTGATCGCCGAGATCGGCAACCGGAAGGTCACGTCGACGATCGCCGAGGCTCTCGAGGCGATCTGCGCTTCGCAGATCGACGACGTGGCCCTGCGCGGCGCGTTTCCCGGCGACCACGATTCGTATCTGCGGGTCGTGCGCGGCAAGACGGCCGCACTTTTTGCAGCCGCCTGCGCCTCGGGCGCTCAACTGTCGGAAGCCCGGCCGGAAGTGGTCGAGGCACTGCGCCGGTATGGCGACCTCGTCGGGGTGGCATTCCAGATGGCCGACGACATGGTCGACTTCAGCCCCAGCTCCGGCAAACCGGTCGGCCTCGACGTCCGCCAGCGCGTGGTCTCCCTTCCTCTTATTTATGCGGCGGAGGACCGGATGGTCGGGCCCGAGGTGCGGCGGCTCCTGGCCGGATCGCTCGGCGACGACGAGGTCGGTCGGGTGGCTGAGCTCGTCACGTCAAGCGACGCGCTGCGGAAGGTGCGCCAGGAGGCGGAGTCGCTGGTCGAAGATGCGATCCACGCGCTCGAGACAGTCGAGCTGGACGGCTTGCGCTCGACGTTGATCAGCCTTGCCCGCTCCGCGGTAGACCGAGTCTCGTAGCGGCGCTACGAGCGCCGGCCGGTGAGAATCCCGACGGTGCCCAGCGACAGCCCGACATAGCGCACGTCTGACCAGCCCGCGGCCATCGCCATGTCGCCGAGCTCGCCCGGTGTACGGTACGAATCCACGGTGTCGCTGAGGTACCGATAGGCCTTCGGCTGGCCCGACAGCGCACCGCCGACGACGGGCAGCACGGTGCGAAGGTAGAGCCGATATGCCGACCCGATCACGCCTCGCGGAGGGCGGACGAACTCGAGCACGACCGATCTGCCCCCGGCTCTGACGACCCGCAGCATCTCGCGCAGGCCACGCACCGGGTCCGCGAGGTTGCGCAGCCCGAAGGCGATCGTGCTCGCGTCGAAGCTGCCGTCGTCGAACGGCAGGTTGAGAGCGTCCCCTTCCAGGAATTCGAGCCCGGGATGGTCCCGACGCGCCACCTCCAGCATCTGCGCGCTGAAGTCCAGTCCCACCACGCGCCCTTGCGGTGCTGCTGCGCGCGCCAGCTCGGCGGTCAGCTTGCCCGATCCGCAGGCGACGTCGAGCGCCGACCCGCCGGAGGCGATGCCTGTTGCGCGCGCCGCACGCCGGCGCCAACCCGCATCAGTACCGGCCGACAGCACCGTGTTGACCCTGTCGTACCGCTGTGCGATGCGGTCGAACATCGATCGCACCGCTTCCGGATCCCGTTCGCCGATTGGGGTCAGACCCTCTGCCAGATCGACGCGATGCCCTGGCCGACTCCGATACACATGGTCGCCAGCCCGTACTCCGCATCGCGGTGGACCATCTCCCTCACCAGCGTGCCGACCAGGCGGGCACCGCTGCTCCCCAGGGGGTGGCCGAGCGCGATCGCGCCGCCGTTGACGTTGACCCTGTCCTCGTCGAGACCCAAAAGGCGCACGCACGCCAGGGACTGGGAGGCGAACGCTTCGTTCAGCTCCACCACGCCGATATCGGCCGGCTTCAGGCCCGCCTTCTCCAGGGCTTTCAACGACGATGGGACCGGGCCGATGCCCATGTAGTCCGGGTGCACGCCTGCCGGCGCGGCCGAAACCAGCCGGGCCAGCGGCTTCAGACCGCGCTTTTTGGCGGCCGAATCCGACATGAGGACGAGCGCCGAAGCGCCGTCGTTGAGCGGCGAGGAGTTGCCGGCGGTGACCGAGCCGTCTTTGGCGAAGGCCGGCCTGAGCCTCGCCAGGGCCTCGAGGGACGTGTCCTGCCGCGGACCTTCGTCGGCAGTGAGGCGCAGGCCGTCTCCCTTCCGCTGCGGCACGTCGACGGAGACGATCTCCTCGGCCAGCCGTCCCGAGCGCTGGGCGGCCACCGCGCGCTGATGGCTACGGAGCGCGAAGGCGTCCTGGTCCTCGCGAGAGATCTCGTACTTCTGGGCCACGCGCTCGGCCGTCTCCCCCATCTGGATCGTGCCGTACATCTCGGCCATCTTCGGGTTCACCAGCCGCCAGCCGAGCGCTGTGTCGTAGGCGGTCTGGGGGCCGCGCGGGTAGCCGCTGTCCGGCTTGGGCATCACCCACGGCGCTCGGGTCATGCTCTCGACGCCGCCCGCGATGACAACTTCAGCGCCGCCCGCCTGGATTTCGCGCGCGGCCGCGATCGTCGCCTGCATGCCCGACCCGCACAGCCGGTTCACGGTCTGGCCCGGGACGTCCACCGGGAAGCCGGCCAGCAGGAGCCCCATGCGGGCCACGTTGCGGTTGTCCTCGCCTGCCTGGTTGGCGCACCCCATGATCACGTCCTCGACCTCGGACGGTTCGATGTGGGCGCGCTTGCAGACCTCTTTGAGCACGATCGCCGCCAGGTCGTCGGGGCGCATGTCCTTCAGCTGGCCGCCGTAGCGTCCCATCGGCGTCCTCACCGTGGCGACGATTACAGCGTCAGTCATGAGGACACCTCCCCACTAGTGGGGAGGTCGGCGGCGCAGCCGCCGGGTGGGAGGCTGATCACTTCTTGGCTCGCTTCGCCAAAAAGCTCTGCACGCCGTCGGCGAACTCCTGGCTTCCCGCCTGCACTTCCTGCAGGTACGACTCGAACTCCAGCGCGTCCTCGTAGTTCGACTCGAGCGCATGGTTGACCGCCCGTTTGGCCGCGGCCATCGCCTGTTTGGGCTGGGAGACGAGGTGAGCGGCAAGTTCGCGAACCTCAGCCTCGAGGCGGTCCGCCGGCACCAGCCGGTTGATCACACCGAGGCGGTGGGCGTCCACCGCCTCCAGCGGTTTGCCGCTGAAGAACATCTCATAGGCGACCCCGGTGCCGGCCAGGCGCGGCAGCAGCCAGCTCACACCACCGTCGGGGGCAAGGCCGATGTTGACGAACGCCTCGAGGAGGTAAGCCTCGGGGACCGCGATGCGGATGTCGCAGGCGAGCGCGTAGCTGGCGCCGATCCCGACGGCAGGTCCATTCATCGCGGCGATGACCGGCTTCGGCATGGTGCGCAGGCGGCTCAGCATCGGCATGTACTCGTTGCGCAGGACGTTGCCGACGTCCTCCGGCGTCCGCATCCCGCCGCCACCCACCATCTCGGTCACGTCGGCGCCGGAGCAGAAGGCACGGCCCGAGCCGGTGAGCACGACCACGCGGATCGTGTCGTCGCGCTCGGCCTGCTTGATCGCATCTCCGAGCTGCCGTCGCGTGAGCGCCCCGATGGCATTCATCTTCTCGGGCCGGTTGAGGCGGATCCAGCCGACTCCGCCGTCGGCCTCTACCTTGACGTGCTGCTCGACCTCAGTCGCCACTTCTCACCCTCACCGTCCTTTGAACACGCCCTTGCGCTTCTCGAGAAACGCGTGCATCCCTTCTTTCTGGTCTTCGGTGGAGAACAGGAAGTAGAAGCTCTTTCGCTCGGCGGCGAGGCCCTCGGCCAGCGGCGACTCGAAGGCCTTCAGGACCGCCTCTTTGGCCATCCGCAGGGCCAGGGGCGGCTTCTCCGCCAGCTGGCGGGCCATGCGCTTGGCCAGCTCGACCGTCATCTCGGCGGGGACTACCTTGTTGACCAGGCCGAGCTCGTAGGCGCGGCGGGCGGTCACGGGCGCACCGGAAAGCATCGCCTCCATCGCCGCGTACTTGCCCGCGGTCCGCGGCCAGCGCTGCGTGCCGCCGGCCCCCGGGATGATCCCCAGGTTCACCTCGGGCTGGCCGAGACGTGCCGTGTCGCCGGCGATGATCAGGTCGCACATCAAGGCGAGCTCGCAGCCGCCGCCGAGCGCGTACCCGTTGACCGCCGCTACCAGGGGCTTGCTGAAGGCCGCTATGCCCGCCCAGCGGCCCGTCTGGTCCCGGCGCAGCTGCTCGACTGCGCTGCGGTCCGCCATGTCGCCGATGTCAGCCCCGGCCGCGAAGACCCGGGGACCGCCTGTCAGCACCACCGCCCGAACGGTCTCGTCGGCGTCCAGCTCGCCCAGAGCGACGTTGACCTCGCGGATCAGGTCCGGGCTCAACGCGTTCAGGACCTTCGGCCGGTTGAGCGTCACGGTGGCGATCGGGGCTTCGATCTCGACTTGGATGTGCTCGTAACCCATCGCGGCTATCATCGACCAAATGGGTTCGGGGCCGCTAAGAGACTCGTTCGGGAGAGTCGCGGACGATCTCAGGATCTCGATCACAGACCGCTGCAACTTCCGCTGCATCTACTGCATGCCGGCGGAGGGGTTGAAGTGGCTGAAGCGCGACGACATCCTGCGGTTCGAGGAGATTCAGCGCCTGGCGCGCATCTTCGTCGACCGCTACGGCGTGCGCACCGTCCGGATCACCGGCGGCGAACCGCTCGTACGCGTCAAGGTCGAGGAGCTGGTCGGAATGATCAACGAGCTCGATCCCACGCTCGACATCACGATGACCACCAACGGCGTGCTGCTGCGCGACAAGGCGCAAGCGCTGAAACAGGCCGGGCTGAAGCGCATCAACATCTCGCTCGACACGCTGAACATGGAGCGCTTTCACGAGATCGCCCGCAGCGACCAGTTCAAGCGCACGATGGACGGAATCGAGGCCGCCAAGGAGGCGGGCCTGTGGCCGATCAAGCTGAACATGGTCGTCATGAAGGGCCACAACGACGACGAGGTCGTCGATTTCGCGCGGCTCGCTCGCGACAAGGGCTACGAGGTGCGGTTCATCGAGTTCATGCCGCTCGACGGCGACAACATCTGGACCAACGAGCAGGTCGTTCCCAGCCTGCGCATCCAGGAGCAGATCGAAGACCTGTTCCCGTTGATCCCGGTCGACGACCCGAGGCCGGGACCGGCGACCAAGTTCAAGTTCGCCGATGGCGCACCCGGAGGGATCGGGTTCATCTCGTCGGTCAGCCAGGCCTTCTGCACGTCGTGCAACCGCATCCGCCTGACCGCCGAAGGTGGCCTGCGCACATGCCTTTTCTCCCTGCACGAGACTCCGCTGCGGGACCTGATGCGCTCGGGCGTCTCGGACGACCACCTCGGCCGCGTGATCGAGACCGCTGTTTGGCGCAAGGAGGAAGGCCACCTCATCAATCAGCCGGGCTTCATCAAGCCGGGCAAATCGATGTCCCAGATCGGCGGCTGAACACCCTAATCCTGTGCTGAAACCGCAAGAGGCTCAGCGGCCGTTCACGGTGACCGAGCTCGCCAACGAGATCCGGCGCGAGCTTCGCCCACTGACCGCGGTGCTCCTCAAAGGCGAGGTCAGCGGCATGAAACGCGGCGCCACCGGCCATTTCAACTTCTCGATCCAGGACGGGGTCAGCCGCCTCGACGCGGTCCTGTTCGCCGACGAGGCACGGCGCGTCACCACCCTGCCCGAGGACGGCCAGGTCTTCGTCTTCCGCGGCCGGATCGACTTCTTCGGCAAGATGGGCCGGCTGAGCTTCATCGTCGACCAGGTCGAGTTCGACGACGTCGGCAAGCTTCGCGCGCGGCTGGAGGAGCTCAAGCGCCGACTCGAGGCCGAAGGCGCCTTCGCCGCAGGCCGCAAGCGGCGACTTCCCTTCCTGCCTCATGCCGTGGCCCTCCTCACGTCGCCAACCGGCGCAGTGATACACGACCTCCAGGAGACGATCTGGGAGCGTTACCCGAACATGGGCGTCGTCGTGTACCCGGTCCAGGTGCAGGGCGCCGCGGCCCCGACGAGCGTCGCCCGCGGGCTTCGCCGCTGCAACCAGGAGAACCTCGCCGACGTGATCGTGCTCGCGCGCGGCGGCGGCAGCTTCGAGGAGATGTACGCCTTCAACACGGAGGTGGTGGCGCGCGCGATCCTCGAGTCGCGTCTGCCCGTGGTCACCGCACTCGGCCATACGTCGGACCGCACTGTGGCCGACCTGGTCGGCGATGCGGAATGCCGGACACCGACCGAGGCGGGGGCGCGCGTCGTGCCCAAGAAGTCGGACCTTCTGGCCCAGCTGCGCGAGCGAGGTCGCCGCGTCGACCGGGAGATCGCCCAACGCTTGATTCGAGAGTCCGAGCGGCTGAGCGTCAAGAGGCAGCGTATGCTGCAATTGCTGCCCGCCGTGGTGCGCCATCGAGTCGACCGGCTCGCCAGGGCCTCGATGGAGCTCGGCCGCCTGAGCCCCCTCGCCCAGGTAGCGCGTCGCGAGGAGGCGCTGGGTGAGCGCGCCAGGCGCCTGGACGGCGCCGCTCGCGCCCGTCTCGTGCGCAGCCGGAGCGCACTCGCCTCTCGCCGCGCACCCGACCGGCTGGAGCGCGCCCTGACCGAGCGGTTCGCCGCCGTTTCGCGCGGCCTCGATCACCGCCGCCAGCGCCTGGTCGCCTTGAGCCCGGATTCCGTCCTGTCCCGCGGCTACAGCATCACGCAGGACGCCGAGTCCGGCGCGGTGCTGCGATCCGCCGTCGGCACCGCAGTCGACCGAAAGGTACGCATCAGGCTTGCCTCGGGCCGGCTGGGCGCGCGCGTCGAGGAGGTCGAGCCGTGAGCCAGGCCCCGGATCTGACCTACGAGCAGGCACTCGAAAAGCTGGACGAGAAGCTGAAGCTTCTAGAAGACGGTGACCTCTCGCTCGAGGACGCCCTCAAAGCCGTTGACGAGGCGAGGGTGTACCTCAAGGTCTGCACCGAGCGACTCGAAGCCGCCCGCAAGAGGATCGAGGTCAGGCCCGAACCGGACTCGGCCGAGTAGCTACTCCATCGCGGCGCCGGCCGCTTCCTCGCGGATGGTGACCGGCTGCGGCGCCGCCGACTCCAGCTGTTCATCCATCGCGCGCAGGCGCTGGCTGAGGTTCTTGACGAACTCGAGCAGCACCTCCGGATGCTCGTGCACGATGGCCTGCATGCGGTCGCGGCGCAGCACGCGCACCGTCGTGTCCATGGTGGCGTGCGCGGACGCGGACCTGGGCTGATCGTCGAAAACCGACATCTCCCCCACCACCTTCCCGACGCCCATCGTCGCCAGCGTCACCTCGCGGCCATCACGGTCGAGGTGGATGCGGATCTCGCCCTCCAGCACCACGTAAAGCTCGGCGCCGACGTCGCCTTTGCGAAAGATGGGCTCGCCCTTCGCGTATCGCCGGGTCACCATCAGGCGGTCGATGCTGGCAAGCTGCTCGAGCGAGAGTGTGCTGAACAGTGGCACCCGTTTCAGTGCGATGAGTTCTTTCATGTGTTCATCGAGCCCGTGCAACGCCGCCTGGGAGGTTTCCCGGACCCACCTGTCGGGATGGTCTGCGAGTGATTCGAGCTCGGCCCGAGACAGCGGTCGCGCCACCACCGGGTCGAACGACTCGGGCTCGAGCAGCTGCGCGATCGGTCCGGCAAGCCAGCCCGGGCCGAAGTTTAGCAATGTTTCCAGCGCCTCGACCCTCGTGCTCGACGCCTCCGACGTCAGGCCACGCTCCACCGTGGCGAACCCCCGTTTTCCATGCAGGACCCGCATCGCCGCCAGGCCCGCCTCCGCGGCATTAGTGACATGGTCGTCAAGACCGATGCGCAGCAAGGCGTAGCCGGCGGCCTCGTCGCCGTCCATCCGGGTCGCAGCCCCGGCCACCCGGGCGGACAGGCGCGCGAGGTGGACCGCGCCGTCGAGCTGCTGCTCCAGGTGGGCGCGTGCGCGCTGGAACAGCTCGGGACGCCCGCTGCGAAGCAGCGCCTCGACCGTCGCGACCGATGTCTCGTCGCGCGCGATGAGCAGCGGCAGCGTCAACAACAAGGCGTCGGGCGACTGTGCCGCCATCGCCTCCGCAGCGAGGCGGCGGACGTCCCGGTCGCCGCTCGCGAGGCCCTCCGCCAACACCTCGGCATAGGCCAGGGCGTGTTCGGGGGGAGGCGTCCAGCGCACCGCCTGCCGCAGGGCTTCCCGCCTAACCTCGATGTCCACGTCCCGGAGGCGACCGATCAGCGCTGCGGCGACGTCCGCGACCTTGCCTTTCATCTTGGCAAAGCTGCGAACCGCCTCCATGCGAACGCGCGGCGAGGGATCGCTCAACGCTTCGCGCACTGTGTCCTGACCACCGGCCAGGGCGGCCGCCCACACAGCCGCTGCGCGTTGGTCCTGGTCCTCGGAATGCCACAGCTCGCGCATCACCTCGTCGGAGGGCTGCCACCGCTCTTTTCGCCCCAGGCCGGCCACCACCGCCGCCGCCCGCACCCACCCGTCGGGATCGTGCCTGGCCGCCTCCAGCTGCTCGATGGCGATCCCATGCGGCGGCGCCATCTGGTAGGCGAGCCGGCGGACCACCGGGTCGCCCGACGCGAGGAGCTCGGGCAGCATCGCCGTGAACGCATCCGGGGATGCCTTGCCAAGGGCTGCGGCCGCAAACTGCCTCGCCTTGTCGTCCGTGCCCCTGATGTATCCCTGCAACTCCGCCACCTGCACCGGGTTGGAGCGCCCGAGGGCCTGGGTGAAGTCCGCCAGGCTCAAGGCATGGGTGCGCAGGCGCTGATAGATGGCGTCGACGTAAAGGCCTCGCACGCGGAAGGCGCCGACGATGAAAAACACCGCCGTGACCATCCCGATCAGGGCCAGCACCTCGACGCTGGCGATGATCGCGCGCTGGGCGAGCAGCAGGACGACGCCGCTCACCACCGCGGCGGCCGGGAGCACCGCGTTCTCGAGCAGGAACTTCAGCCTCGGGCCGACCTGAGCCGGAAGCGCAGCTCCCAGTACGCTCTGCGCAGGATCGTCGAGGCCGGTCTGCAGGCCGTTCCTCACGATGAACAGGAAGAGTGCCGTGCCGAGCATCGGGTTGACGGCCACGGCGGTGAATCCGACCAGGGTGAACACCGGCAGGAGCGTGATCGCGTTCTTGACGCCCAGCTTTCCCAGCACCCAGGGAGTGACGACCAGGCTGACCACGAGCTGGACGACATAGCTCGCCAGCCAGGCGTTGCCGATGAGGATCGTCAGGGCCTGGAGATTGTTGTGCGTCGCCCCAACGAACACGACCGCCACCAGGTAATCACCGACGCGGCTCGCGACCTGCATGACCAGGGCGAGCAGGACGAGGGCGAGCACCAGACGGTTGCGCGTCGCGTAGCTGAAGGCCCCCTTCAGAACTGCGAGCACCCCATGCCGGCTTCGCTCCGCCTCATGGTCGGCGAGGAACTCGTCCACCTCGTCGACGAACGCCGGCCGGAACAGCGTTCGCTCCAGGCCGACCGACATCATGGCCGAGACGGCAGACCCGAAGGACCACACGAAGATCAGCGGTTCGGTCGCATACACGGCGACCAGCGTCGTCGTCAGGCCGGCGAGGATGTACCCGATGCTCGAGCCGGCAGCGATGACCGGGAAGACGCGTTTGCCTTCCAGCAGGTTGAAGTGCTGGCTGACGAAGCTCCAGAAATGCAGCATCACCAGCTCGAAGGCGACCGAGTACACGACGTAGGCGGCGAATGCGACGGTCGCGTCCTCGCGCACCGAATAGGCGATGTAGACGCCGACCGCTGCGACCGCGTTGGCGATGAGGGTGATCCGGAATGCGCGGCCAACGCCGAAACGTCGGGTGACAGCCCCTTGGAGCACCACCATGGGCCAGACGGCGACCGCCAGGATGATGAAGAACAGCGGATACGCCTGCGGTCCGGCTTTGTTGAGAAAGATCGATTGCGCGGCGTTGAACGCGGTGTACATGGCCCATCCGAGGACGATGGCGAACCCCGCGACCTGCAGCGTTCGATTCAGCTCGGTGCGCCTCACGTGGAGGACCTTGGCGAGCAGCGGCGACATCGCTTCCTGCCGCAGGTATGACGGCGGCCTTACATCCAGCATGGTTCTATGTCTGCTGGACGCTGGCGATCCTCTCCAGTGCCGCGATCCGTTCCTCGATCGGCGGGTGCGTGTCGAAAAGGTGATTGAAGGCTCTGCCGTGATGCTCGGTGGGGTTGTCGATCATCATCGCCGCCACCGCGTGGTTGAACTTCTGCGTCGGCTTGTCGTTGGCGGCGATCTTCTTGAGGGCGCTGATGAGGCCGGCAGGGTTGCGCGTGAGCTCCACGCCGCTGACGTCAGCCAGCGACTCACGCTGGCGCGACAGCGCGAGCTGCATCAGTGGGCCCACCAGGAATGCGATCAGGGTGAAGATGATCCCGATCGCGAAGACGACCAGCACAGCGCGGTCATCACGGCTGCGAATTCGCCACGCGCCGTTCCAGTACATGCTCGCGATGAGCGCCGCCAGCCCGATCATGGTCGTGACCACGAGCAGGAGGCGGACGTCGAAATTCTTGATGTGACTCATCTCGTGCGCGAGCACGCCTTCGAGCTCCTCGCGGTTCATCATCTGGAGGAGCCCGGTGGTGACGGTCACGGCCGCGTGGTTCTGGTCGCGGCCGGTCGCAAAGGCGTTCGGGCTGGGGTCGTTGATGATGTAGACCTTCGGCATCGGGAGGCCGTCACCGATCGCCAGCGTCTGGACGACGTTGTAGAGCTGCTGGAACTGGCGCGGGTCGGCCTCCTGGGCGCCCACGGCCGCCAGCACCGTCGCCGAACCGAAGTAGTAGGAGAACATCGCCGCGGCCACGCCCAGCAGGGCGAGGATGACGGCGCCCGGGATCGCGCCGCTCGACCCATAGGCGAGCTCGCCGATGACCAGTCCCGCGATGACCCAGACGGCGAGGAACCCGATGATCACGATGACGCTGTTGCGCTTGTTGCGGGCTATCTGGTGGTACATGGGCTATCCGGCTTGGCGCTTGGGCTTCTTGATCGTGTCTCTCACGCGTTCGGCGGCGTAGCGGCCCCAGATCTGCGCCCAGACCAGGCCGTTGCCGAAAGCGGACACGTCTTCTGAGTGGTGCTTGTAGTGGTAGGTCCACATGGCGCGATGTCGCTCGTACTGAAGCTGTCGCAGGCGCGCCGGAGTCGCTTGCGGGACATAGTGCGTGGCACCCGCGGTCGGAAGATAGAACACCTTCCAACCACCCAGCTTCAGGCGGTAGCAGAGGTCGAGATCCTCGCCGGACATGAAGTAGCGCGGGTCGAAGAATCCCACGCGGTCGAGGGCCGCGCGCCTGACCATGAGGCAGGCGCCGGTCCCGGAATCCATCTCGTGGACGTCGGACTCGGGGAGGTGGCCCATGTTGTAGCGGCCGAAACGCGGGCTCTTCGGGAACAGCCGGTCGAGGCCCACCGTCCGGTAGAACAGCGTCCGCGGAATCGGAAATGAGCGCCGTGCGTCCGGGTCGAGGCGACCGTTCGGAAGCAGCACTCGCGGTCCCACCGCGCCGGCGTCCGGCCGCGTCAGCAGGAAGTCCGCCATCCTTCCGACGCTCTGCGGATCGACTATTACGTCAGTGCTGAGCAGGAGGATGAAGCGGCCCTGGCAGCGTTCGAGGCCGACGTTGGCGGCTCGCCCGTAGCCCAGGTTCTTGGGCTGGACCAGCACGGTCGCCTGCGGGAACTCATCTGTCACCGCGGCCGCCGATCCGTCCGACGAGTCGTTGTCCACCACGACCGCCTCCACGGGCACGTCCGCGCTGGAGAAGAAGGCATGCAGGCACTGCAGCAGCCTGTCCTTGGCGTTGTAGCTGACGACCAGGGCTGAGACGATCGGCTTGGCGGGTTCGGGCATCCACTACGAATTATCCCGCTCGGAACCGCTCGACGCGTCGCGCCACTAGAATCCCGTGGAAGTGGAGACCGGCGCGCGACTGGGTCTCGGTCACCGCCTGGCCCAGCTGCCGCGGAACCGGTTGGTCCGGCAGAACCTCGTCTTGTTCGCCGGCGGCCTCGTCGCGGGGATCGGCGGTTTCGTTTACCACGCGATCGCCGGACGTGTGCTCGGCCCTGCCGTTTACGGCCAGGTCGCCTTCCTCATTGCGCTGTATGCGGTGGGGACCGCGCCCGCCCTGATCCTCGTCGTCGTCCTGGCTCGCTACACCGCCACGCTGGTCGCGCGCGCGGATGCGGGGGTGCGTTCGCTGCTGGGCCGGACGGTGCGGCTCATCGCAATCCCATGCCTTGCAGCAGTGCTGCTCACAGCACTTTTCGCCCGGCCGGTAGCGACGTTCGAGCATCTCGGGTCCCCGCTCCCGGTCCTGATCCTGGGCTTCTCGATCGCCTTGATCTGGCAGGTGGCCATCCCGCGCGGCATCCTGCAAGGTCTGCAGAGATTCCCCGCCCTTTCGCTCAACCTGTCACTCGAGCTGATCGTCAGGACGACGCTCGTCTTCCTTCTGCTCAGGGCGGGCTACGCGGTCTCGGGCGCCATGGCCGCGGTGTTCGCCGGCCTGGTGGTCTGCTTCTTTCTCGGCCTCTTCTCGCTGCGCGACCATTTCCGCCGGACCGGCGCGCGGGTCCGCCTGCGCGTGATGGCAGGCTTCTCTTTGACCGCCGCTGTCGGCATCATCGGCATCCAGGTCCTCTACAACCAGGACGTCATCCTCGCCGAGCACTACTTGAGCAGCCACGACGGAGGCATCTACGGCGGCCTGAACAAGATCGGCACGATCCTGTACTTCCTGACCCTCAGCGTGAGCCAGGTCCTGTTCCCTCGCGTGGTCGAGGCGGTCGCCAAGGAGCAGCATCCGGGGCGCCTGCTGCTCGCCTCGGCCGGGATCCTGACGGCTCTCGGGGCCGGGGCGCTGGTCGTTTTCGCCCTGGTCCCGGGACTGGTGGTCGGAGTGCTTTTCGGGCCCAGCTTCAGCGACGCCACCCCATATGTGCTCCCGGTTGGCGTGATCGGGCTGGCCTTGTCGCTGGACAACCTGCTGATCCAGTTCTTCATGGCGGTGCACGACCGAGTTTTCATGCCGATACTGGCCCTGGCCGTGGTGGCCGAAGGGGTGCTCATCGTCCTGTTCCACGCGCACGTCGGCCAGGTGGTCGCGGACGTGCTCATCGCCCTGCTGGGCCTCCTGAGCCTGCTGGGCGTGCGGTGCTACCTGTTGCTGCCCAGTCTGCGCGCCGACAGCGTGGCCGAGCGCGCCCTCGACTGACCCGGCGCTAAAACAAATAAGTCCCGAGAACCTTGCGGCCCGCGGGACTTATTAAAACGCTCGGCAACGACCTACTCTCCCATCGGGTTACCCCGACAGTACCATCGGCGCTGGAGGGCTTAACTACCGTGTTCGGAATGGGAACGGGTGTCTCCCCTCCGCCATGGTCACCGAACGAATCAATTATAGCCGGAGCTCGCGGGTGGACCTCCCCATCCGGCGCTGCGCACCTTCCCCGCTAGCGGGAAGCGCGCCCCTATCTATCGGGTGCGGCGGCGGCGAGCCCGGAGGCTCTTGATCTTGCGGGCTTCCGCCGGCGGCACGTAGTGCGAACGGCGCCGCATCTCGCGCACGAGCCCCTGCTCCTGCACCTTGCGGCGGAATTCCCGCAGGGCCTGCTCGAACTCCTCGGGGTCTTTGACGACTATTCGCACAACCCGGTAAGGATACCGATCCGAGGCGGACGGTGTTCTGTTAAGGCCTACTCGAGGACGTCCGGCCACACTGCCCGGCCGACCGCGATGACCGCGAAGCCGAGCGCGAAGATCCCGATCACGGTCACGGCATGCGTGCCGTCCACCGGCAAAAGCGGCGTTGCGAACGCAGCGCGCGCGTGGTGTCCCGGCTCGATCAGGTTCAAGACCACGTTCAGGTTGGGCCCGAGCAGGTACCGGCTGATGTCGAGCCACGGGTGGTCCTGCCGCGTGATGCGCGCACCGAGCGCGGTGAGGATCGTGAGGAAGTTGTCCACCGGAAAGAACGCCAGCGACGCCGCCATCGCGAAAGCAAGCGAGCGGCCGATGCCAGTTGCTGCTGCAGCCAGCAGGATGGCGATGCCCATGCTCATCCCCTGCACCGCAACCCAGTAACCCATGTCCTGCCAGAACTGGCTCGGCAGGCCCTGGATGGGCGCGAGACTTCCGGCCCAGGTGTTGACCAGGATCGTGATCAGGGTCCCGGTGATGATGAGGTACCCCACCAGCAGCAGAAAGCCGATGACCGCGAGGGTCAGCATCTTGGCGAGCAAAAGTCGCAACCGGCCAGTCCCTCGCGCGTAGATGATGCGGATCGTGCCCGAGGAGTACTCCATCGCGAAGAGGCGCGAACCCACGATCAACAGGAAGATGCCCGAGCCGATTTGATAGACGGTGCCGAACACGTCGCGGGCGCTATAAAAGAAGGACGCGGGGTCCGCCGTGACCTGTGAGCGGATGCTGTCAGAGCTGGTGACCGCGAGCACGATGACCGCGAGCAGGACGGCGGCCCCGGCGAGCATCAGCCAGAAGCTGAGCTGCCTAGAGACTTTGAGCGCTTCGCCCCTGAGCGTGCCCACAAAACGCGGACGGCGCGCGATGGTGCTCATGAATCCCCTCCGGTGAGGCTCAAGAAAATATCCTCGAGGTCTTGCTGGCGCTCGCTGACCGAATCCGGTGATTGCCCGTTGTCGACCAGGAACTTGATCAGGTTGCGGCCGCGGCCTTCCGGTGCGGTCGTGACGACCACGCCGTCCTCGCTGCGCGCCTCAGATGCCCACGGCTGCCGGCGAAGCAGGGCCACCAGGTCTTGAGGTGCATCGACCTTGACCACGAACTCGCCTGACGACTTCAGCAGCTCCTGGACCGGCGCGACGCGGACGAGCTTGCCGTGATCGATGATCGCCACGCGGGTGCAGATCTGCTGCACCTCCGTGAGGACGTGACTGGAGATGAACACGGTCTTGCCTTGCGCCGCCAACCCCCGCAGCAGGTCGCGCATCTCCACGATGCCCGCGGGGTCGAGCCCGTTCGCCGGCTCGTCAAGGATCAGAAGATCGGGATCGTTGAGCAGGGCGATCCCAAGGCCGAGCCGCTGCTTCATGCCCATCGAGTAGGTCCTGACGTGGTCCCGGTCGCGGCCCTTGAGCGAGACGATCTCCAGCACCTCGTCGATGCGCCTCTCGGGCACGCCCCCGAGCAGGCTGCCCACCGCGCGCAGATTGTCGCGGCCCGACATGTAGCCGTACAGGGCGGGTGACTCAACCAGGGCGCCCACACGGGGCAGCACCTCCGAGCGGTGCGAGCGGACCTCGCGTCCCAGGATCTCGACCGACCCGGAGGTGGGCGCGATCAACCCCAGGGCCATGCGGATCGTGGTCGTCTTACCGGCGCCGTTAGGGCCCAGGAAGCCGAACAGCTCGCAGCGGCCGACCTCCAGCTCGAGCCGGTCCACGGCTGAACGCTTGCCGTACGACTTGGATAGCGCGATGGTCCGGAGCGCCGGCTCGGCGGTGGCCACCTACTCTAAGCACCGCACGAGCCGGATTTGTGACAGGGCGTTTCTAGCCGTTGACTCCGCCGAGGGTGACGGTCGTGGTGTGGGTGCCGCCCTGGTCGACCCAGGTGACCGAAACCTTCTCTCCCGGCCGGTGAGACCTGACCGCGGTCCCGAGGTCGTCGATCGTGCTGATGGTCGAGCTGCCCACCTGGGTGATGACGGACAGGCGGCCGATCCCTGCGTTGGCGGCGGCGCCGCCGGCCACGACGGTTTCCACCAGGGCGCCCGAGCTGACGTTGAGGCCGAGCTGGGCCGCGAGCTGCGCGTCCATCGTGCGCGCCGACACGCCGATGAAGCCGACCTGGCCATATGTGATTTCAGGGTCCGACTGGCCGGCGCGGATCTCGTTGACGATCGTGAGGATGGTGTCGGAGGGGATTGCGTATGCCACGTTGGAGGAGGTGGATCGGAAACCCTGTGCCTCGCCGGCGGTGATCATCCCGACGACCTGGGACGCGGCGTTGACCAGCGGACCACCTGAATCGCCGGGCCAGATCGTGGCGTCGCTCTGAACCATGCCGTTCAGCTGCTCGGACTGGCCACCGCCCTCGCTCGCCGTGATGGTCTGGTCGAGCCCTGTGACGCTGCCGGAGGTTGCGCGAGGGGTGCCACCGTCGCCGAGCGCGTTGCCGAGCGCGACCACGGATTGCCCCACGGCCAGCGACGATGAGCTGGCGAACGTCACGGTCGGCAGCCCGGACGCGCCTTCCATCTGGATGACGGCGACGTCGGCTGAGGGGTCGTCGGCAATCACGTGCGCCGTGTAGGTCTGGCCGTCGCTGACCACCGTGACCTGGATGCTCGTAGAGCCGTCGACGACGTGGTTGTTGGTCAGCACCTCGCCCGTCGAGGAGATGATCTGACCCGTTCCGGCGGCCTGGCTGGAGCCGATGACCGTGTTGATGTCGACGATCGCAGGGTCGATCTTGGCCGCGACCGAGGCCGGGTCGATGCTGCCCGGCGCTTGCGATCCGGTGCCGGGGTTGGCCGGAACGATGGGCGCCTGGGGTGCCTGGGCCTGCGGTACCTGGCTCGTGGCGGAGCCCTGGGGCTGGGCGCTGGTCTGCGCGATCGGTGTCCGCTGGTCGATGGCCCGAGCCAGGCTGAAGCCGACACCCGCGCCCGCGGCGGCCGCGATGATGGCGGCGAGCACGACGCCCGCGGCGATTCGATGCCACAACGAGTTGTCGGGCGCCGCCGGGGCCGGCGGCGCCCACTGGCTCGGCGCGCCGTACGGCGCCGAGGGTGGAGGGGTCAGGGACTGAGAGGGCGCGAGCGACTCGCGTTCGGCGGGTTCGAGTGACTGGTTTTCCATTTCGGACATCAAGGTCTGCCTCCGGATAACGCCTGGGATTGGCGTTTTATGTCCACAGGATGCCGATCGAATCTTTGAGCCGGCTCGACAGACCCTTAGGATTTGCTGGGAACGGTACGCGGCTCCAGCGTGAAACCGATTTCCTTTCGCCAGGGTATAAGCGTGGCTTGTGACCGCCACGGAGCAGGCCGCCCGACTCGGGCGAGGACAAACGGCCTGCCCCACCCTGAGCCCGAGGCCAACCCTGACAGCGCGATCCCGTCTTCCACCCGCGAGCAGCTGAACGATTTTGACTTAGGCCCACCGTCGAATAACACTTCGCTTTACAGTTTCATAGGCAACTTAATGGAAGCACGGTCGTATCCAGTCCTCGAGCGCATCCACCCCAACACCTCGACAGGCCGCAGGGCTAGGCGGTCGCGATGAGCCTGCAAACCGCCGCGGCCGGCGAAGCAGCGCCGCGCCCGGTCCGCGTCCTGATCGTCCAGGACCACCCGCTGCTCGCATCCGCGATCGCCAAGATCCTGGAGGGTCAGCCCGGCCTTTCCGTGTCCGGGATCGCCGCCTCCGGCGAGGCTGCGGTCGAGGAAGCCACCAAGACCGCGCCGGACGTGGTCCTGATGGACTTCCGTCTTCCCGACATGACTGGGCCGGATGCGGCGCGCCTGCTCCAGAGTCAGCACAAGGAAGCCTCGCTCGTCTTCCACAGCGCCGACGAATCCGAGACCGCCCTGCTCGACGCGATCGACGCCGGCGCCACCGCTTACCTGACCAAGGATGCGACCGCCGACCAGATCATCGAGGCGGTGTGCCGCGCCGCGCAGGGCGAGGTGCTCATCCCCGTCGAGCTGTTCGCGCGCGCCATCGCGAGGCAGCGCGCTGCAGTGACCCGCAAGCGGGAACGCGAGCAGCTCCTGGCTGAGTTCACTCCTCGCGAGCTGGACATCCTGCACCTGCTGGCCGAGGGCCTGGACACAGGGGCGATGTCGACCCGGCTCAGCATCGCGCCGCACACGGTGGAATGGCACGTGCGTCACGTGATCGAAAAGCTGCAGGTCCACTCCAAGCTGCAGGCCGTCATCTCGGCGGCGCGAAAGGGCCTGATCGAGCTCTAG
>Ga0307372_10000131_pt1 | contig 121700 bp, 121 predicted proteins | sample OX1MG_FD_202533 | JGI IMG/M metagenome (GOLD analysis project Ga0307372, IMG submission 202533) | Soil microbial communities from Risofladan, Vaasa, Finland - OX-1 | ecosystem: Environmental > Terrestrial > Soil > Coastal area > Acid sulfate soil | place: Finland: Risofladan, Vaasa... | reverse complement strand
ACAAGCCGGAGAGCGGACGCTTCTCGATGAGCGTCGAGGAGTACAACGCTCTCCTCAAGAACGCCAAGCCCGCTGCTTAGGCGGAGGCATCATAAAACAGCGGCGCCGGGGGAAACTCCGGCGCCGCGCGCACGGCCTCGGCCGAAAGCTGCGGCCAGCGCCCGAACGGGCCTCGGGTTAAATCGGCTCGCTCTTCTCCCGAGATCGGCGCGACCTTGTCCGCGTAGGGAGTCAAGTCGTGCAGCGGCATGACGCCCGCCTTGACCGCGAAGAGCGGCGCCTGGGCGTCATGCCCGGGCCATAGCGGCTTGTTGGGCTTATAAAGGAAGGACGGGCCCCCGCCGCCGCCACCGCAGCCCGCAGCGAGCGCGGTCAAGGCCGCTAATACGAAAACGCTAGTTTTCAGACACATCAATTTGGACTTCGCACCGCGTTTTATCGGTATCCGAGATGAAGAGGGGGTTGATAGGGGATCGGGGGGATCCCTATCCAGGGGGATCGCGATCCCCCTAAGATCCCCCGTATAACCCCCTATGATCCCCCGTATCCCGGATCGATCCCCCTATCCCCCGATCCAGGTGTAGGCGCCGTCAGATTCCTTCTAAAAAATTGCAGGATGAAGCCGGCTGGTTCAGCTCTTTTGCAGGCAAATGGAAACGACGGTGCGGGTTTCTTGGTAATGATCGAAGCCGTCGTCCACGGTCGCCAGCTTTTTGGTCTTCGCGACCACCAGACGCCAGCCGCGCGCGAGCTTGACGCGGGTGCCCAGGAGGAAATGGCTCGACCATGTCGCCACCAATTCGCCGCCCTTGGTGACGGTGTGATCCACCCTGTTCACGGCCAGCCCCGGGAAGACGAACTGCAACTCATCGCAGGGCTGGACCTCGTCGTCGCTGTAATTGGCCGTGCAATCGCTGAAAAAGGCTCCCATCCGATCCTTGGCGTCATTTAAGTTCAGCGTGACCTGCTCGTCGCCGGCTTGGGCGTTCCCCGAATCCTCGTAGGCCAGGACGTTGGAATCCACGGCGCGGGCCTCGATGCGCTCGGCCGCGGCATGGGCGAAGGAGGCCATGGCCGGAACGGGCGTCTTGGCCTCCATCTCCCGGATCTGGGCCAGGACTCCGGCCGTAGGATCCGCCTTCCAATCGACGGATGCCGCGGAAGCGAGAGTTCCAGCGGCGCAGAACGCGGCAAGGGCCAGCGTCCAGGTTTTCGCGATATTCATGATTTTCTTTTCTCCTGTGCGTTTTATTTGGGCGTTGCTGGAATTATAGCGGCGCGGGCCGCGGCCGGGGAATATCGACCGGGTAAATTCCACGTGACGGGGCCGCGACGTCCGCATGACGCGCCTTAAAAGCGCGGTGGGGTTAGTCGACCAGCGGCGAGGGCAGGATGTAGCGGGCCTTGGCCTGCCCCGCTTCCTGCAAGACGGGATCGGCGGGGCGGCCCTTCTTGAGGACGAACTGGGTCTGGAGCTTCCGGTGGCCGCCGGCATCCAGGTTCATGACCAGATTGCCGGTCAAATCCATGGGATTGACCAGTTGAACGAGGACGCGCACGATATCGCGATACGCCAGCCCGCTCTTGTCGCGCCCGGAGAGGATATCCCGGAAAGCCGCCGCGCGCGCCTCCGGCGAAGACTGCGCGCGGACGCCGGCGATGTCTTCGACAATCTCGCGCGCCGCCAGGCAGAAGGGCTGGATGATTTGGGAAGACGTTTGATGCCCCTGCCCGACCGCGAGGTAATCGTCCCATTCATCGTCGAATTGGAAGCGATTAAAGGATATCTTGCCGTCCGCCCCGACGGTTCCATGCTCCAGGAGCCACTCCATGGCCTGCTTCTTGACGCCGTCGAGCGTCGCGACGTAGCTTTTCACGATGGCGGCGGCGTCGGCCGAAAGGATGCTCGCCAAAGCCTTGGGCGAGAAAATCAAAGCGAGGGTCAGCGTGCCGGTGTGGTACTCGCCCGGCGCTTTTTTCCCAAGCTGCGCCAGGGCCGTATCGTAGGGCACGGCCAAGCTCGTATCCGGGACTCCGCTTCCTTTGGCGCCCGCGGTTTCCATGAGCTCGTTGATTCCGCGCAAAGTTCCGCGCACGCTCGAGGCCGAGCGGTGCAGGAAGCCTTCCTGATGGATGTAAATAGCCTCCGGCTCGGTTTCAGCTCCCGCCTTCGGCCTGTAGACAAAGGCCTGAACGTTGGAGTCCACGTTGCGCTTGACCAGTTCGCCTTTGATCGGAATATTGAAATAGCCCGCGTTCTTCGCCTTGTCGGCGCTATAAATGATGAATTGCCCGCCCTGCGGGCCATAACGGACGATATGATCCAGAGAACGGGTCCACGATCTGGACCAGTCCGCCAGGAACGGCAACATGAGGCTGAACGCCTTCTGCTTGTTCTTATAGAGATCCGAACTGTCGTAATTGTAGGCCGAATCAAGGCCGTCCTCCTGCCCCTGGACCAAGCCGCCGTAATCATCCATGGCGGCCGCTTGAGTGGAGTGGAGCGTCGTCACGCGCTTGGCCATCAAGACGAGTTCGTGGATGTCGCCGTGCATCACGCGGGCCAAATTCTCCATCTGCCGCGGGTTGTTTGGATCGAGGATGAACTCCACCAGCATTTGCTGGCCTTGGGTTTTCTGGGCCAAAATGCTCAGATTCGCCGTGAGGTACTGCTGGAGTTCGGAGACCGCGAGATTATTGATTTCCGTCTTAATCAGGCCGTGCGGGCTGAACAATTGGAGCGCGGGGACGGTTTCGATGATTTGCCCTTGGGCCGTCATAATCCGCGCATGATCGATGCGCAGGCGGAACCGCACCTGATCCCGCGAGAGGCGGTAAACCGTCATGATGGCGGATCCGGTTTGGCCGACCCCGAAGGAAATGGAGTAGTCGGAAGTCGGCTGCGCCGCGGCCGCGGCCGCCGCCGCCGGGAACGCCAAGGATTCCGCGTGGGCGATGGTCAGGACAAAAGGCATTTTCCAAAGTTCGCCCACTTCCATGGCGGAAAGGCGGGACGCCTTGAACGGCAGCACGGTCTTCACGTCCGTCAGCTTGACCAGGCGCTTCAACTCGTCGCATGAATCCTGGGTCGAGGTCGGGCGCACGACCATGGAGGTTCCTTGCAGTCCGGCCTGCAAAGTCACCCCGAAGGCGGCTCCGCCGGCGCGAGCGACTTGGAACCAATGCGACAAATTGACATCCAGCCCCTCCTCGTCCACCAAGGCCAGCCTGTTGTCCGGCAAAAGCTGCAGGCTGCGCACCACCTGCGGCTGCGCGCCGCCTAAATTGCGGCCGGAAATCCACGGATGGACGTTAATCTGCAGGCCTCGGCAAATCTGACTGAGCTGCCCCTTCTGCATGACGACGTTGAGTTGTGCCCTTTCCGGATTGGTGAAGTATCCGCCGGGAACGTCGTCGCTGGGAGCGGTGAACGGCAGCTGCGACCACTGATCCGAGGATTGCCGCTGCGCGGCGCAAAAAACCGGAGTCGCTGCCAAAGCCGCGCCGAGACACGCAACGACGAATTTTTTCATCCTTGCTATCTTATCATCGCCTGCGCCGCGCGCCCAGGGCCGTTTGGCCCAGAAACCGCGCTGATGGACCTACCTGTTTTTGGGCCCCAAGCCGCGGTTTGCGCTGCTTTCCTCCCTGACTGGTATGTTTGTAAGCTGTTCCTTTAAGAAAAGGAAAATCATTTGATTACTTTGCGTAACGTCCACAAATCCTTCGGCCGCCAAACCCTCTTCGATGGCGCCGACCTGCAGATCAACAACGGCGACCGCTTCGTCCTGGTCGGACCCAACGGCGCCGGCAAGTCCACGCTCTTCAAGATGCTCCTAGGCCGCGAAAGCGCTGACTCGGGAGAGATGAGCACGCGCCGAGGCGCCGTGGTCGGCTACCTGCCCCAGGAGAATCCCCCCATTTCGGATGCCACCGTTCTGGAAGAATCCCTCAAAGAGCGCTTGGACCCCGATGGGCGCACCGTGGCCAAGGCCAAGGCGATTCTGATGGGCCTGGGATTTAAAGTCGCCGATTTCGGCAAAAAAATGAACGCCTTAAGCGGCGGCTGGGCCATGCGGGCCGCCCTGGCCGGCCTGCTGGCGCAGGAGCCCGATCTGCTGCTGCTGGACGAGCCCACCAACCACCTGGACATCGACTCCCTGTTCTGGCTCCAGCAATATCTGCGCTCCTACCCCGGCGCGGTCTTCCTCATCTCCCACGACCGGGCTTTCATCAACGCGGTGTGCCGCGCCATCGTCAGCGTCCAGGACGGCAAGCTCAAAGTCTACCGGGGCGACTACGAATTTTTCCTTCGGGAACGGCAGGCGGAGCGAGAGCGGCTGGAAATGGCTTGGCGGCGGCAGCAGGAGGAAATCGCCAAGATGCAGGAGTTCATCGACCGCAACCGCGCCCGCGCGTCCACCGCCAACCGCGCGCAAAGCATGATCAAGCGCCTGGACAAGCTCGAGCGCATCGTGCTGCCGGCCGAAGCAAAATCCGTCAAAATCAGATTTCCCCAGCCCGCGCGCACGGGCGTGCGCGTGCTTTCCCTCCGCGACGTCTACAAGTCCTACGGCGAGACCAAGGTCTACCAGGGGCTCGACTTCGAGCTCGAGCGGGGCTGGAAAATGGCCTTCGTGGGCCACAACGGCGCGGGAAAATCCACGCTGCTTAAAGTCCTGGCCGGCGTCATTCCGTTCGACTCGGGCGAGCGCGTCGTGGGGAACGACGTCAAGGTGGGATATTTTTCCCAGCACCGGCAGGGACAGCTGGACCCTGAAAAAACGGTCCTGCAGGAAGCCTCGAGCGTCGGCCGCCTTAACCCCGACCTCCTCACGCGCACCATTCTGGGCACGTTCCTTTTCCCCGGAGACTCGGTGCACAAGAAAACCGAGGTCTTGAGCGGCGGCGAGAAAAGCCGCCTGTCCTTGGCCAAGCTTCTGTTGGATCCGCCCAACGTGCTGCTCATGGACGAGCCCACCACTCACCTGGACATGGCCAGCGTGGACGCGCTCGTCGAGGCCCTGCGCGATTTCGAGGGCGCCATCTGCTGCATCAGCCACGATCTCTACTTCCTCAACGCCCTGGCGGATCATGTCGTCCATATCGATCAGGGACGGATCACCGTCTACCCGGGAAATTACGAATACTTCAAGCGGCGCCAATCCCAATGGCGGGAAGAGAACCCGCAGGCCGAGCCGAAGGAGGAAAACGCCGGCAATTCCGAGTCGGGCCGCCCAGGCAAGAGCACGGAAGCGGCGCCTTCCCCCGAGGATCGCCGCCGGCAGGAAAAGCGCGCGGCCAAGATAAAAGCCGAGCTCGAGGCGCTGCACGCGGCGCTGGAAAGCCTGGCGTCGCGGCTGGCCGATCCGGAACTCTACGCCGATTACGAGAAAGTCCGCAGCATCGGGGAAGAGATGGAATCAGTGCAGAAGCAAATCCAGGAAAAGGAAGCCCGGATTTCCCAGCGCGCCTAGGAGAGCGCCCGGGCCGAGTCGGATTTCGGATTCCAGGCCGGCAGAAGAAAGGCGAACGTCGATCCTTTGCCGGGTTCGCCCTCGACCTCGAGGCTTCCGCCGTGGGCCTCCATGATGCTTTTAGCCAGGGCCAGCCCGAGGCCGAAGCCCCGCGCCAGCTTTTTGCCGCGCTCCGAGCGGTAATAAACGGAAAAAATTCTTTCTTTGTCCTCTTGGGTCAGGCCGATGCCCGTGTCCTTGACGAAGACGCGCACATGCGCCGGATGGTCCCCGCCGCATTGGACCCCCGCCGTGACCGAGCCGCCTTCCGGCGTGTACTTCACCGCGTTGCTGAGCAGATTCGTGATAACCAGCATCAGCGCGTCCGGATCTCCGTAGACGGGAACCGGCGACTCCGGGAAGCTCAGCGAGAGGTTCAATCCCTTGTTCTCGCAGAGAATCTCCATCAGTTCGCCTCCGGAACGCAGGACCGCCTCGATCTCCATTTTCTTCCTGTTCAGCGCCAAATACCCGGATTCCAGGCGGCCTATATTAAGGAGGTTGCCGATAGTCGTGCTCAGGGACATGGTCTGCGCCTTTAAAATGCGGTACATCCGTTCCCGCCGCTCGTCCTGCCGTCCGGGCTCCGTGTCCTCCAGCGAGGCCGCCGCCGCGTAGATGACGCTTAAGGCGTTGTTGAGCTCGTGGCTGACCATGGACACCATCTGGGATTTGAAGCGCCCCAGGTCCTTCTCCTTGCGGTACTCCTCGTTCAAATTCGCAGTCAAGTCCCGGATGTGCCGCGCCAGGGAGCCGATTTCCGGGCTGGCCGTCGGGACGCGCAAGGTCCAGGGCTGCCCCAGCTTCCAGCCGCGCGCGTAGCTCGAGACGGCGTCGATGGGATTGATGATGTAGCGCGAGAGGAAAAAGGCGCACAAGGCGCTGGCCAGAAGGCCGATGCCCATCATCACGAAAAAAGTCCGCGCGGAAGCGCGGCGCGCGGCCGCGAAGCGCCCCTGGAAAGTCTCGATGCGCACGTCGTGCATCGTCATCGCCATGGCCATCATGCCTTGGTAATTTTCCCGGCCTTTGCGGATGCGCGCGATGTCCCGCGCCGTCAAGCGGCCGGAAAGCTTCTCCCTGAGCCAGGGCTTCTCTTCCTTCAAATGCCTTTCGAACTGAACCCTCAGATCCCGAAGGCCCCGTTGCTCGTCCAGCCCGGGCAGAATCGCGCTCAGGTCCGCCTCGGTTTTTCTGACTTTATCGATGGTTTCGCGGCGCTCGTCGAGCCGGCGGAGCTCCCCGGTTTCCAGGTACTGCAGGGTAAGCGTGTCCATCTGCTCAAAGAGGGACTTAAGCCGCGCGATTTTGACGGCCACGGCCAAGTCCCGGTGCAAGGACAAGGTGGCGCCCGTCTCGGCGTTGACGCGCAGCCACTGGGAAACTCCGGCGCCCAGGGAAAAGACCAAGACGGAGGCGATGACGACGTAGAACTGGGTTTTAAGTCCTATTCTTTGCATCGGCGGAGACTCCATTGTATCAAATCAGAAATCGGGAGCGTTTCATATGCGCGGCCGGAAACTTTTCCTTGACGGCGGGGGGCCCGGCTGTTAGAATGAATTAGGAAACGCGCATGAAGATGCTGCTTGTCCCCGATCCGTCCGCCCCCGATGGGCAAGACGCTTTTTGCCGCGAGTTCTCAAAGCTGGCGCGAGAGCGCGGGCACGAGACGTCCGCCCAACCGGCGCCCTCTTCAGGCGCCGAAGGCGCGCTCGTGCGGATGCTTTCCCAGGGTTTCGCGGCCGAGGCCGGCGTCGTCATCGTCAACGGCGCTCAGCCCGAGGTATTCGAGGCCGCCAAGGCCGGCGGGAAAAAAACAGCCTTCCGCCTCGTCGACGTCTGCGTGGGAGAAGACGCCGCGGCCCGGGAGAGAACCAGAAACATGGCCCTCGCCGCCGATCGGCTTCTCCTTCCGAGCCGCCACTTGGCCGACATCGCTCGGGGATGGGGATGCAACGGCAACATCAGGCACGTCCCTTACGCCTACGACCGGATCGTATTCGGGCAAATCGCCCTTTTGACGCCGCACGCGCTCCGACCCTCGGCTTTCCCCGTCGTCGTCTGCGCTCCCCTGCGCCAGGAATCGCGCCCCGGGCTGGAAACCCTTTTCTTGGCGCTGGCCAAGCTGCGGCTGGATTACCATCTTTCCATCATCGGAGACGGCCCCCTCCTTGAAGCCTTGCGCGGCCGCTCCCGCGATCTTCAAATCGAGAAGCGGATTTCCCTCCTGGGCTCCTTGCCCCCCTCGCGCATCGGAGACTGCTTGCGCGCGGCAAAAGCCTACATCGACCCCTGCGGCTCAGATGGATTTCCGAACGCCGTTCTTCAAGCGCTGGCCGCGGGCTGCCCGGTCATCGCGGCCCGCTCGGGGGCTCTTTCCGAGATTATCCGTCACGAGCAAAACGGCCTCTGTTTTGCCGAGGGCGACGCGGCCGCCCTGGCGGAGGCGCTGGTCACGCTCTACTCCCTGCGCGGACTTTCCATCCAGCTCATCGCCGAGGGCATCAAGACCGTGGAGAAGCACGACTGGCCATCGACCGCCGCGGCCGCTCTCTCGGCCGTCGAAGATATCGCATGATCTGCGCCGCGCTGGTCGACTGGCTGCAAGCTCCCGATTTCCCCGGCCAGGACGCCTCGGCCCTGGGACGCCCCTTGGCCGCCTATCCGCTGATGGCCGCGAAATCATCCGCCCGTGTGCACCGCCGCTTCGCCGTCTCGGCCATGCAGGGCGTCAAATCCGCCGCTCTGCAATACGGCGCGGTCATTCTCGACCCTCCGCCGGACGAGAATCCCTCGCCGTCGCGGCTCCTGCGCTTCGCCCTGGAAGCCGTCGGCCGCGAGGCCGCCAAGGAAGGCGAGCGCCTGGAGCTTCTAGTCGCGCTTTCCGCCCAAGCTCCGGCCGTGACCGGGGCCGTCATCGATGAGGGCGTGGACGCCGTCCTGGAAAAATCAGGGTTTGATTCGGCGCTGAGCGTCTCGAAGCTGCCGTTTTGGATTTCCCGAGCGGCCTTGCGGGAAACTCCGGACGGAGCGCTGGAGCTTTCCCCCGAGTCCGGCCCGCAGGGCGCGCCCGCGCCCGGTTCCGAGATATGGCGCCCCAACTGGAGCCTTCTCGTGCTCAAGCCGGAGCTTCTGGCCGCCGCGGATTCCCAGTCGTTTTCCTGGCTGGGAAAACGCAGCTTCGCCGTCAAGCAGCCCGGCCTCTGGCCCGTCGAATACCAGTGGCAGATTCCGGCGCTGGAAAACTGGCTCAAGAAGCACGGCGTCTCCGACGCGGCCTACGCCCCGGAACCGCAGCCGCAACCCCAGAAATCGGCCAAACCGGCGCCGTCTCGCCCTGTTCTTTAAGATTTCGCTCTAGGCCCCTTGGACGAGCCGCATAGGTCCTTTCGGCCCATGTGCTCCTCGCAAGCCGTTCTTATAATGGGGTCATGAAAAATAAAATCTTGACGGTTCTTTCTTTCCTCCTTTTGCTGCCGTTGGCCGTAAACGCCGCCCCCGCGGCGCAGGCCATCTCCCTAGGAGAGGCCATGGACTCCTTGCATGGGCTTCGGTTTACGTCCCACTTCATCAACCCCAGCCTGCGCGGAGATCAGCGCGCGCTGATGAAGCTGGTCAAGAAAGTCGACCCGGGCGTCGTCACCGTGACCATCCACGTAACGGTCCAAGGCCCGCAGCTGGCGCTTGACCCGCCGACGCTCGGCGACATGCTCTCCGGAAAGATTGATCCCAAAACCTACGACCCCAAGAAGATCATCGAGAAGCAAACCGGAGACCTGGGCTCCGGCTTCATCATCGGCAAGGACAGCCTGGGCCGAGCGCTCATCGTCACCAACGCCCATGTGGTGGATATTCTTGGGCGCAATGGGAAATCCTCGGTGGAATTCGAGGGGCAATCCGTCCCGGTGGGCGTCGTTTCCGCCACCGTCACGGTGACGACCGCGGACGGCGCCACATCTGCCGCCACGCTAATAGGGTACAGCGATAAAACCCGCGGCTATGACTTGGCGCTGGTGCGGATGAACGCGCCGTGCCCGAACTGCCAAGTTCTCAAGCTGGCCGGGAACGACAAGGTCGCCGCGGGCGAGTTCGTCGTGGCCATAGGCTCTCCTTTGGGCTTGGACAACACCGTCACCTTCGGAATCGTCAGCAACCCCGACCGCCAGGGCGGGTTCGGTAGCTCCGGACTAGTCGGCCAGTACATCCAAACCGACGCCCCCATCAATCCGGGAAACTCCGGAGGGCCGCTCATCGACATTTCCGGCAAGGTCATCGGAGTCAATGAAATGATCGCGACGCTCAACGGCGGCTCGATGGGCCTGGGGATGGCCATCCCCATCCGCTTCGTCCACCAGATGCTCAACCGCTACCGATCCACGAACGTGTTCGATTCCGCGGATCCCGGCCTCTCGGTCCAAGCGACGAACCTGGGAGCTTTAAAGATCACGGCCGTGAGCGAAAACATGAAATCCCAAGGACTTGCGGTCGGGGACCTAATCTCCAACGTCGATGGGAAAACGTTTGCCGCGCCCATCGAACTCATGCGCTACCTGGCGAATAAAACTCCCGGCTCCACGGCGGCTTTCGACCTGATCCGGAACGGTTACGGGGAAGATATCGTCGTGACTCTGGGCACGCTCTAAGCTTCTAAGCCTGGGCGCACCCTCGAATAAAAGAAGGCCCTCCGAATCTCGGAGGGCTTTCTCATTTCCATGGTTAGGTTCGGCGGGAATAGCGGCAATAAGAAGCCGCGCTCCGGCTCAAGCGCTGACGAGCTTGATTTCGAGCGTTTTGCGGCCGGCGGACAAGACGCTCAAGCGCGCCGCCGTCTGCCGGGCGACGGCGCGCAGGGCCTGGGCCGAGGCGCTCTCGGGCGCCCGGACGCAAATCGGCTCCCCGGTTTCGCCGCTTTGGCACACGGCCTCTTCAATAGGAACTCGCCCCAAAATTGGAGCGCCGTATTTCTCGGCCACGGCGGACGCTCCCCCGCGGGAGAAAATATCGCTGTTTTTTCCGCAGTGCGGGCAGGAAAACCCGCTCATGTTCTCCACTACGCCCAAAAGCGGGACGTTTAGCTTCGCGAACATGGCGGCCGCGCGGCGCACGTCGGAAAGCGCGATGGTCTGCGGCGTGGTCACGATGACGGCTCCGGCCAAGGGCACGCTCTGGCACAGGGACAGCTGCACGTCCCCGGTGCCGGGCGGCAAATCCACAATCAAATAATCGAGCTCGCCCCACTCCACGTCGCGCAAAAATTGGGTCACCGCGCCGTGCAGCATGGGGCCGCGCCAGATGACCGGCGCGTCCTTGTCGGTCAAAAAGCCCATGGACACCAGCTTGACGCCGAAATTCTCAGCCGGGGCTATTTTTCCCTCGGCGCCGGGTTTCAACTCCCGGCCTTCCACGCCCAGCATCTGCGGCTGGTTGGGGCCGTAGATGTCCGCGTCCATCAGACCCACGCGCGCGCCGTCCTGGGCCAGGGCCACTGCCAAGTTGCAGGCCACGGTGGACTTGCCAACGCCGCCCTTGCCGCTGCCCACCGCCACGATGTTCCTGATGCCGGACGGGGCCTTGTTCTCCAGGCGCGGGTCTTTTTTCACGCTGGCCTTCATGCGGATTTCCACGTCCGCGACGCCGGGAACCTTCATGAGCGCGTCGCGCGCTTCCATCTCCATCATGCCCTTCAAGGGGCACGCCGGCGTGGTGAGGATGTAGTCGAACGAGACCTTGCCGCCCTCGACGCACAAGTTCTGCACCATGCCCAAAGTGACGATGTCCTTTTTAAGCTCGGGCTCCTGGCAGGACTTCAAGGCCTCTAAAACTTGTTCGCGGCTGGGCATCGGCTATATCCTAAAGAGCATCTCCCGATACTTAGGAAGAGGCCAGAGCGAATCGGGAACCAGGCCTTCCAAGCCGTCGACCGCCTCGCGCGCGGCGTCGAAAAGCGGCTTGACCTTGTGGCAATAGGCCAGCGCCTTCTCGTGCGCGTCCTCGATTTTTTCGGCGGCGGCAAGGGCCTTTTTGATCTCTTCGACGGACGTGATGGCCTGCGCGGCCAAAATAGCCGTCCGCGAGAGGATCCCGCCTTGAATCTGGACGGCGTCGGTTTGGCCGGGGAGCACTTCCGCGACCTTGCGCAGAGTCGAGGCGAGCTCTTTTTGGTAGGCGACGGCGGCCGGGACGTAGTGCGTCATCACCATTTCGATGACGAGCTTGGCCTCGATGTCGATCTGCTTGGCGTATTTTTCGAGCTGGATGTGCTGGCGGGACTTGGCCTCGGTTTCCGAGAGCACGCCCAGGCGCGAGAACAAGGCGAGCGCATCCTTGCGCACGAGCCCGTCCAAGGCCTCGGGCGTGGTCTTGACGTTGGGCAGCTTGCGCTTGGCGGCCTCGTCGGCCCATTCCTGGGAATAGTTGTTTCCCTCGAAGCACACGGCCTTCGATTCCTCATAATAGCGCCGCAAAACATCCAGAGCCGCATCCTTGAAGGATTTTTTGGCCTTCACGAGCTTGTCGATGTCCTTCTTGGCCTGCACCAAAGCATCGGCCACGATGGCGTTCAACAGCGCGGTGGGCACGCCGATGTTGAAGGAGGAGCCCACGGCCCTGAACTCGAACTTGTTGCCCGTGAAGGCGAACGGCGATGTGCGGTTACGGTCCGTGTTGTCCTTCAAAATGGGCGGAATCTTGTCGATGCCGATGGAAATCCACTCCGGCTCCGTGCCCTTGGTGGTCACGCCCTTCTCCAAGTCCTCCAGCACGCGCGTCAACTGCGCGCCCAGGAACACCGAGATAATCGCCGGCGGCGCCTCGTTGGCGCCCAAGCGGTGATCGTTGCCCGAGGACGCGACGGCCGCGCGCAGAATGCGCGAGCGATCGTGCACCGCCTTGATGGTCGCGACCAGGAAAATCAGGAACTGCAGATTTTCCTGCGGGGTCTGGCCCGGCGAAAGAAGATTCTTTCCCGTGTCCGTGCCCAGGGACCAGTTAACGTGCTTGCCGCTGCCGTTCACGCCCGCGAAGGGCTTCTCATAAAACAAGGCGGCCAATCCGTGCCGCGCCGCCACGCGGTGTATGACGTCCATGACCAGTTGGTTGTGATCCGTCGCCACGTTGGCCTCTTCGAAGACCGGCGCGCACTCGAACTGATTGGGCGCCACTTCGTTGTGCCGGGTCTTGATGGGCACGCCCAGCTTGTAGAGCTCCTTCTCCGCGTCGGTCATGCAGGTGAAGACCCGCTCCTTGATGGAGCCGAAGTAGTGGTCCTCGAGCTGCTGGCCCTTGGGAGAGGGCGCGCCGAAGAGCGTGCGCCCGCAGAGCATCAAGTCCGGCCGCTCCTCGTAATAACCCTCGTCCACGAGAAAATATTCCTGCTCGGCGCCGACCGTGGAGAACACCTTGGTCGCGTCGTTCTTATCGGTTTTAAAGTAGCCAAGGATGCCCAGCGCCGCCTTGTTGAGCGCCTCAATTGAGCGCAAGAGCGGCGTCTTGGTGTCGAGCGATTCCCCGGTGTAGGAGATAAAAACCGTGGGGATGCACAGGGTCGAGCCGCCCGGCGTTTCCAGCACGAAGGCCGGCGAGGTCGGGTCCCACGCGGTGTAGCCGCGGGCCTCGAACGTGGTGCGGAGGCCTCCCGAGGGAAAGCTCGACGCGTCGGGCTCCTGCTGGACCAGCTGCTTGCCCGAGAAAATCTCGATGGCCTGGCCGTCCGCGGCCAAATCGATGAAGCTGTCGTGCTTCTCCGCCGTGACGCCGGTCATGGGCTGGAACCAGTGGCAGTAGTGCGTGGCGCCCTTGGACATGGCCCAGGTCTTCATGGCCGAGGCGACCGCGTTGGCCGCGTCCAAATCCAGCGGCTTACCGCGATGGATGACTTCCTGCACGTGCTTGTAGGTGTCCTTGGGCAGCAGGAGCTTCATCGTCTCCCGGCCGAAGACGTTGCACCCGAAATAATCCGAGACCTTGGCGGCGGCCCGGCCGTGGGGGTGGCCGGAACCCTGCACGTCGCTTTCCGATTTTCCGAATCGCGTCGCGGGCATGTGTTTTTTCCTCCGCATGGGGGGTTTCGCCCGGCTCGAAGCCAAGCTCGGACCAATAATACTATTTTTTCTTGCCGTCGGGCTCAGGAGCGAAGAGGGCGGCGTAGCGGCCGTAGCCTTCCTCCGCCAGCTTGGAGGCGGGAATAAAGCGCAGCGACGCCGAGTTGATGCAGAAGCGCTTGCCGGTGGGCGCCGGCCCGTCGTCGAAAACATGGCCAAGATGAGTGCCCGCGGAGGAGCGCACCTCCGTTCTGTCCATGCCGAGGCTCGCATCCTCGCGGTAGTCCACGTCCTTGGGGACCAGCGGCTTGGTGAAGCTGGGCCACCCCGTGCCCGAGTCGAACTTGTCCAAGGAGCTGAACAGCGGCTCGCCCGAGACCACGTCCACGTAGATGCCGGGCTCGTGGTTGTCCCAGTAGGCGTTGTCGAAAGGCGGTTCCGTGCCGCCCTCGCAGGCGACGTGGTACTGCTCGGGAGTGAGTTTTTTCGCGTCCGCGGCGCACGATTTGTCCTTATCCGTTTTATCCACGTGTTTTCTCCCGTTCCAAGCGGCCGCCCAAGCCAATCCAGCAAGAAGCGCGGCGGCGAGAACAGCGACGCGGCCAATCCTCGGCATGATTTTTTGTCCGCCTTGTGTTCCGAGCCGCCAGTTCATAGAATGGACCGCGGCCGTCACCCAAAGTTTAGCAGCCTCGGCCTGGAAAATCCATAGCGGGAGATTTTAAATGCTCAAGAACAAGAAAATCGCCGTCATCGGCGCCGGCCACATGGGCGAGGCGCTTATCGGCGGCATGGTCGCGGGCAAGCTCATCAGCCCCAAGGACATCGTCGCCTCGCGGCGCGACGCGCAGGCCTTGGCCAGCCTTAAAAACAAGTGGGGAATCCGCGCGTCCGAAAGCAACGCCGCCGCGGCCAAAGGCGCGGACATCATCCTGCTGACCTTGAAGCCCCAAGCGGCGGCCGGCGTGCTGGGCGAAATCGCCCCGGTCGTCGATAAGGACAAGCTGGTCATCAGCGTCATGGCGGGAATCACCACCGCCGCCGTCAACAAGCGTTTGAAAAAACCAAACCCGGTGGTGCGCGCCATGCCCAACACGCCCGCCTTGGTCAACGAGGCGGCCACGGCCCTGTGCGCGGGCGCGCATGCCGGAGAATCCGATCTGCGCGCGGCCGAGGCTATTTTCAAGTCCGTCGGGAAAGTGGAAGTCGTCCCGGAAAATCTCCTGGACGCCGTGACCGGGCTTTCCGGCTCGGGCCCGGTCTACATCTACATGGTCATCGAGGCCATGACCGACGGCGGGGTCAAGATGGGCATCCCGCGGGCCGCCGCGGCGCGGCTGGCCGCTCAAACGGTCTACGGCGCGGCCAAGCTGGTGCTGGAGACCGGCAAGCACCCGGCCATCCTAAAGGACGAAGTGACCACGCCCGGCGGCACGGCCATCGCGGCCATCCATGAGCTCGAGTCCAAGGGCCTGCGCACCGTGCTCATGGACGCGGTGGTGACCGCCACCAAGCGCTCCAAGGAACTCAGCGAGATTTACGGTTAGAAATCCGTAAGGACCTTGGGCGGCCACGCCACCCGCACGGCGTTCAAGACCGCGAGCAAATCGATAATTTCCTGGCCGACGGCGCCGGCCAGGGGCGGCAAAAGCCCGCGCGCGGCCAGCGCCATCCCCACGACGCTCAAGGCCATGCCGCCCAAGGCGCTTTGCAGCGCGACGGTGCGCATGCGCCGGCTGATGTGGATGAGCTCGTCGACCTTGCCCAAGGACGCGGCCATGATGACCGCGTCGGCCGCGGCTCCGGCCACGTCGCTGCGCGTGCCGAAGGCCACGCCCACGGTCGCCGCCTTCAAGGCCGGCGCGTCGTTGACGCCGTCGCCCACGTAGAGCGTGTCGGCCAGCTTGGCCTCCCCGGACACGATGGCGACTTTCTCCTCCGGCGTTTTTTCGGCCATGACTTCGTCGATTCCCAGGGACTGGGCCAGGTAGCGCACCTCGGCCTCGCGGTCGCCCGAGACCATCATGACCTTGCCCACGCCGTGGAAGGGCTTCAAGTGCTCCAAAAAACTCTTGCTCTCGCTGCGCGGCTCATCGTGAAAGGAAAACGCCGCGGCGAAGCGCTCCTCCACCAAAAGCAGGCACTCAAGCCCGCCCTCCGGAGGCGGCAGCGTCAGGCCCAGGGACTCCGCATGGGCCCGGCCGGTCAGGCGCGCCGCGCGGCCGTTGACCACGCCGCGCATGCCTTGGCCGGGCTTGGAGTCAATCTTGCCCGCTTCCAGGGGCAGAATGTTCTCGTTCTTGGCGGCCGCGACGATGGCCGCGGACAGCGGATGCTTGGAATACTGATCGAGGCTCACCGCGTACTGAAGAACTTCCGGGCGGGAAAAGCCTTCCGCCCAGGCGATTCCGGTCAATACTGGTCGGCCGTAGGTGAGCGTGCCCGTCTTGTCGAAGATGACGGTGCGGCAGCGGATGAGGCGCTCCAGGGCCGCGGGGTTCTTGACGATGATGCCGTTCTTGGCGGCCAAGGAAATCGCGCCCAAGACCGCGACGGGAATGGCGATGAGCAGCGGGCAGGGCGTGGCGATGACCAGGACCGAAAGGAAGCGTTCCGGCGAGCGGCTCAAAATCCACGCCCCGACGGCCAGGGCCAAGGCCAGGGGCGCGTACCACATCCCCAGGCTGTCGCCCAGCCGCCGCAGGCTGGGTTTTTTGGCCTCGGCTTCCTCCATAATTTTGATGATGCGGGCGTAGCGCGAATCCTTGGCGGGCTTGGTCGCCCTGATGACCAGCGGCGCGTCCCCGTTGACGGCGCCGGAAATGACCGCCGAGCCCGGCGCCTTGGCCATCTCGTAGGGCTCGCCGGTCAGGTAGGACTCGTCCATGCGCCCGTGGCCCTCGACCACGACGCCGTCAACGGGGCAGATTTCGTGGGGCAGAACGACGAGAATCTCCTCCGGCCGCACGGCCTCGACCGGCGCGTCGATGAGGACCGCGCCGGATTTTTTATGCGCGCTCTGCGGCACGCGCCGCGAAAGCGCCTCAAGCACGCCCGAGGCGTGCTTGACCGCGAAATCCTCCAAGGCCCCCCCGCCCGACACCATCAAGATCAAGATCGCGGCCACCAAGCACTGCCCCATGAGCAGGGACGCGACGATGGAAATGAGCGCCAGCACGTCGGCGCTTCCCTCGCGATGCGCGATTTTAACGACGATCCCCGCGGCCGCGGGGATGCCGCCCAAAATCGCGACGGCGTAGAGCGGAACCGGCGCCCACGCCGCCAACCCGGGCGGGAGAAATCTCAGGATGAGGTAGGCCAGGATGCCCGCGGCGCTAAAGAGCGCCACGGCGGCGCGCAGGCGGCTTGTCTCGGAAATCATGTCAGACCCGGTCGCCTGGGATCACGCGCCGGCGGGAAGCGCGCGCCATGCCGGACCCTGCAAACCCGGGCGCCTCAAGGAAGGATGGAGGATTTCCGCCAGGATTTCAAGGGAGTCGACCAGGCGCGGCCCGGGCCGGTTGAAGTACTGGTTGCCGTCCACGAGAAAGACGCGCCCGTCGCGGACAGCCCGAAGCCCGCGCCAGCCAGTCAGCCCCGTCAGAGCCGGCATTTCGGCGAGCGTGCGAGGCAAGTCGAAGCCGCACGGCGAGACGACAACGGCGTCCGGATCCGCGGCGAGCAGATCGTCCGCCGAAATCGCCGGCGAATGAACTCCGGCGCGGCTGAAAAGCGCGGCGCCGCCCGCCATTTCCACGAGCTCCGGCATCCAGTTGCCCGCCGCCATCAGCGGGTCCACCCATTCAAGACAGGCCGCGCGCGGACGATATCCCTGTCCCAACGCTTGCGCGGCGGCGCGCGAAATTATTTCCATGCGCGCGCGCGTTCGGCCGATGAGCGCGGCTCCCGCCGCGGGCCGCTCCAGCGCCTGGGACGCGCGGCGGATATCGTCATAAACGTCGGCAAGGCGGTTGGGGCGCAAAGACACGACGCGCGCCTTGATGCCGGCGCGGCGCGCGAGCGCGGCTTCCACGTCCTTCAAGCTCACCGAGCAAACCTCGCACTGCGTTTGGGTCAGGATGACGTCGGGCTTCAACTCGGCCAAAACATCGTCATGGACGCGGTAGATCGACAACGCGTCCTTAAGCGACCGCCGGACCTGGCTGTCGATGTCACGGCTGGAAGCCGACACGTCGATGGCGGGCTCGGTGCACGCGGGCAGGGCTTTGACCGCCGCCGGATAATCGCACTCGTGCGAGCGTCCGACCAGGCTGTCTTGCAGTCCCAGCGCGCAGACGATTTCCGTTGCGCTGGCGATGAGGGAGACGACGCGCACTCAGCGGCTCTTTACCGGAAATTCTTGAACTGCAGTTCCAGCCCGAAGTTTCCGGCCTTCAAGAGCGCGATGACGGCCTGCAGTTCGTCCTTGGACTTGCTCGACACGCGCAGCTGGTCGCCCTGGATGGACGCGTTGGCCTTGAGCTTGGCCTGCTTGACGGCCGCGGTCATCTCCTTGGCCTTGTCCGTGGGAATGCCCGACTGGATGGCGACCGGCACGCGCGCGGTCTGGCCCAGGGCCTGCTCCAGCTTGCCCTTGGTGAAATTCTTGATGGGCACGCCGCGCTTGGCCAGGCGGTTGTAGAACACGTCCAAGGCCGCGTCGATCTTATACTCGTCCACGGCGCGGGCGATGATTTTTTTCTCCTTGGCGTCCAATTCCAAGGACGCCTTGGCGTCCTTGAAGTCGAAGCGGTTGGCGATTTCCTTCAAGGCCACGTTGACGCACTCGCCGACGATGTTCAAATCCACTTCGCTGACCACGTCGAATGAAAAATCCTGGGGCATGGGTTGTTCCTCCAAAAAAATTCTAGCTTTCCGTTGCGGCGGGCGCAATATCCCGAGGCGGCGACGCCCATGCCGCTTAGCGGGAAGACTCTGCCGGTCAGCCAGGAAGTGGTTTCTGGTCCGGCTTGGGAATGGAGCGCCCGATGAGGCCGCGGAGCCACTCCCAAAAATCCGGGTTGGCGCGGTAGTAATAGGACTCGAAGGCGGGCTCGGAAAGAGTCTCGAAGGATTTGAAATATTTTTCCGCCAGCCGTTTGTCGGCCGCCGTCGGCGGTCTCTTCGACTGGTAGAGAGCGCCGATGGCGCCGCCGACCGTGTGCGCGTCCGAGGTGCAGACCAAAGCCGCGATGGTCTTGGCGATGGCGTCCTCGGGGCCCGGCTCCGGAATGGATTTGCATGAAACGCAACATTTGGACCTGGCGCGGCGGCCGACCAAAATTTAAAAGGTTAGTTAACCGGACTAATGGACTTCGAGCTTCTTGGCGCGCCTCATAATCTCGTTTCGCAGGTCCACCAGCAGATGCTCGGCGTTTTTCCTGAAGATCCCTCGCGCGATGAAGTTAGGGACGCCGAACTTGCGGGTCGATTCCAGCGAATAGACGACCAGGACGGCGGGCGGCTCGCCCTGGATGCGCCAACTGCCGCGGTAAGACGTGAAATCCTTATGGGAAACATCCTCGAAAGTGATTTCGCCGTCCGGATGCTCTTTGACTTTCAAAAGAACCCGGACATGGCGCGAGAAAAACAGGAACTTGCCTATCGCTATTTGCTCCAAAGTGAGGGTGTCGCCCGCCCTCTCGACCACCCGGCTTTGCTTCATTCCTGAAACGAAGCCCGGCATGCGGGAGTAGTCCGTCAAGACGCTCCAAACCGCGGCGGACGAGGCGTCGACCGTGAAGACGCCCTCGACCCGGCAGGACTTGGGGCCGGTCTGCTCGACCGTCAGACTCACGTCCTCGGAAAAGCCGAGGCCTGCGCGGCAGACCAGCGCCGCGCAGGCCAAGACGAGAATCCAGGGAGCGCGCCGCATCATCGCACGCTTCCTGGGTCTCATGTTAGAACATGAACTGAATCATGCCGCGAATCTCGGAAACCGTCTCGCGCTTCATGCCGCCGCTGTAAACGGTGATTTGATCCGGCATGTCGCCCAGGACATAGCTGCCGACTGATGAATCCACCGTCACCGGCATGTCGAGGTAGATGGGAGCGTCCAGCACCAACTTGACGTTTTGCCCCTTCAAGTACCAAGTCGCCGACGGGTCGATCTCATGGATGGCTCGGCCGCCGATGAAGTTATTGCCGCTGGCGCCTTGCCCGGGAAGCTCCTGATTGGTGGTCGAGCCGCTCACCGTCGCGAAATAACCCATGTTCTTATCCGGCAAGATCATGGCATAGCGCAGGTCCACCTCGAAGGGCTTGAAGAGGTAGCCCACTTGCGCCTCGCCGCCCGCCTCATGCACGCGGCCGTAGTGATTCTGATAACCGCCCCAGTCAACTTCGGTTTGGGCCGTCCACGCCTTGCCGTTGCCCAGAGGAGCCCGGTAGACCGCGTCGCCCTCGAACATGTAGAGATCGCCGTCATGCAGGCCGTTGGGACCTCCGTAGTCGATGTAGGGGTTCCAGTTGCTGTCGATGAGCGTGTTTTTGCCGATGTCCTTCAAGTTCACCGCCGTCGAGTGGCCGATGGTGGTGTCCTTGGTGAAGAGCGCGCTCACATAAGCCGCCTTCTCGGGCTTGTTGATGTCGAGGTCGGTCTGCACCACATGATAGATGTCGGCGTCCACCCCGTCATTATAGCCCACGCGGGCCACGATCATCGGGATGCCCAGGGTCTCGCCCAGATAGCGCTGCGGCACGTCCTCGCCGCCGCCGCTGAAGGTGCCCAGAGTGCCGGCGAAATGGCCGTCATAGCCCTGCAAGGCCAGGCCGTAGTCCCGGCCCATGGAAAAGCCTCCGCTCAGGATGGAGCGATCCGTGAAGGGCATGTAGCCCGTGTCAGTCATCGCTTCGCGGCCGAAGGGCACGCGGAACTGCCCGACCTTCACCGAGGTGTCCGGCCCGACCGGCACCGGCACGTCGAAGTCCATGTCCAGCAGGGTCAAGGCCACGTTGGAGGTCACGACCTCCTCGCCGCCCAGGGACAATTGCGTCTCATACTTGTAGCCGTCGAAGTTACCCCGGAAGCCTAGGCGGGACTCCTGCGTGAACAGGTAGAGCCGGTTGTTATTCCGGACCGGATCCGCCACGTTCTCGCCGACCGCCAGCATCTGAAGGCGTCCGAACATGTCGAGGTTGAGGTTGTCCGTGCTGACCAGGCTCACGCCTCCGGTCGGCTGGACGCCCGCGCCGTCGAACGCATTGCCGTCGAAGTTCAGGCCCCATCCCGAACCGCCCGAACCCTGCCACGGCGTGGTGATGCTCCATGGCTGCGGACTCGATGACTGGCTCGAGGCCGGAGCCTGTCCAAAACTCGCTCCGGACGCGCCGATTAGGGCGGCCGCGGCGAGCAACGCCAGCTTGCCTTTCATTTATTTTCTCCTGTGTCCGACATTTTTAGGTTTAAGTGAAAATGAACGACGATGCGATCCGCGACTTTAATCGCCCCGAACATCATAGTCGGGGGCTTGACGCCGAAATCGCTCATGCTGACGGGCTCCTGCCCGTCGATGGTCACGCCGCCCTTGGCCGCATGCGCGTCCGCCTCGATGGTCTCCGGCTTCGCCACGCCCGCGATGGAAAGCCGGCCCTGAGCGCTGATCCTGTAGCCGCCGTTCTCGGGCTTGGCTTGGTAGCTGGTCACCGTAAAGGTGATGTCGGGGTTTTTCGCGGCCTTAAGAGCCTTTTGCGTGTTGCGGTCCATCGATTTGGATTCAGTGGATTTAAGGCCGTAGACCGGGATAGTCAAGGTCATCGTGGCCGGCTCCTGCGCCGCCAAAGCCGCGGCCACATCGCTTGTCCCCTTGGCGAAGGACAGGGTGAAATCCTGGGACGTCGCGTTGATGGTGAAGGGATGCAAAGTCGAGTCGCCCGTGAGCCAGAGATGGCTCTGCGGCTCGCTCGGATTAAAAACCGCCCCCGCGTGAGCGGCGGGAGCGAGCAGAACGGCGAAAAGCATTCCGGCCAACCATCGCTTTGACTCTTTGTTCATTTCATTGGCCTCCGCAGTTTAGTTCGGCAACAAATATGCCATTTCTCCGGAAATGGGAGGCTTTCTCAACGGAAGGAGGGATTTTTACTTCTTGACGGAAACGATTTGACTACGGGCGGCGTTGACGGTGCGCCGGGAGATCTTGATGCCGTGTTCGGACTTGAGCCGCTGGGCCAGAGACTGGTCCGTTTGCCCGGGATTTTCCTTGATCCACAAGGCCAGGATGTCCCGCACGACGCGGCGGCGTCCGGGCATCAACTCGATGAGAGGAACTTCCTGGCCCCACGGCATCGTGACCGAGCGGCCGGCCGCGGCGCGGCTGACCGTGCTGGGCGCCAAATCAAGCCGGCGCGAGAGCATGCGCAGGCTGATGGGGAGCTTGGCCTCCGCGCGGCGCGAGGAAATAAAGTCCGACTGAAGCTTGGAGAGGCTCTCCAGCACGCGAAACATCGTGCTTTGGCGGAGGTTCACGGTCTCCAGGCGCTTTAAAAACCGGGGCAGCTTCTTTAATTCCGCGCCCTTCAAGCGTCCCGCGTCCTTCCAGCGCTCCAGAATGTCGTAGCGGATATGGTAGAGCCCGCGGGCCCAATAAGGCGAGAGAAACTCGAAGCGCGGTTCGCCCTCCTCCATATAGACGCGGGCCAGGCAGGACTGCCGGCGGCCGGGCGTCTTCTTGGGCGCGGCGAATTCCGCCTCGGCGCCGATTTTAAGCAAAAGCTCGCTGATTTGCCCGATCTCCTCAAGGCTCAAGCCCGTACGGCGCGCGATGTCCTCCAAGGGCAGGGCCTCTTCCGCGTAAAGAAAATAGCGCTCGAACGCCTCCTGCCCCATCTTGCGGATTTTGGGCATCAAGTCGGGGCCCTGCTCCAGGAGCTCCTCGACCCGCACGCGCTCGCCCCCATTGGCCGTGACCTGCTCGTTGAGCTCGTAAAAACCGCCCGTGAACTCCGCGCGCGGCCAGCGCTGGCGGCGGATGACGCCGGGGTATTGCGGCGCGCCGGAATGAAGCTTGCGAAAAAGCGGATCCCGCTCGATTTTTTGGATTTCCCGGGCGAATTCCTTCTCGGGCATTTCGAGCCACTCGGCCATGCGCATGCGGCCCAGCAGGAGGGGCCGCTGCTTCATTCCCATCGTCGCGTTAAGGCTCGTGTTTTTCATGCGTGGCGGTTAGGCCCGCCTTTTAGATAAAATACTTTGGCACGAACGTTTCATAGGGGATGGTAGCACTCTTCGGGCCCGCGCCGCACCGAGCCCATTCCCATCCATCATGAAACGATTCGAGCGCCAAGAGCAATCGCATACCTTAAACACGCTGATGAAATCGCCCAAACCCGCCTTCAAGCAGTTGTTCCGGGCCCTGCTCGATTCCGCCGGGGACATGATCTGGATCCGGGAAATCAAAAGCGGAAAAATCCTCGACGCCAACTTGGCCGCGCTGCGGACCTTGGGCTATCCGCGCGAGAAATTCGTCGGCCGCGACATCCACGAATTCTACGCCGGGGCGGGCAAGAAAATTTGCGATGATTTTTCCGCCCGCATCAAAAAAAGCGGCTCGGCTTTCTTAAGCACGGTCTTCCGCGACAGCTCCGGGCGCCGCATCCAAATCGAGGTCAGAGGCTCCCTCATCGGCTACGCCGGCAAGCCGACGGTGCTCTCCATCGCGCGCGACATCGGCCGGGCGCTGCGGGACGAGCGGCTTAAAACGCTGTTCTACGCGGCCTTCCGCCGCTCCAACGAGGTCATGTTCTACTGCGATCGCAACGGCGTCATCTTGGAGGCCAACGAGGCTTTCACCAAGCACTACGGCTACTCGCGCGACGAAATCATCGGCAAGACGCCGAGCATCCTGCGCTCGCGCCATTCCAGCGACGAGCTCTACCGACGCATGTGGGCCTCCATCCTCGATCCCGAGCGGGGCTATTGGCGCGGCGAGATGATCAACAAGACCAAGGACGGGCGCGAAATTCCGCTCATCCTGACCATCACGGCCGTCCGGGATTCCCGCGGCGACATCCTCGGCTACATGTCCAACGCCACCAACCTTTCGGAGCGCGTCGCCTTGCAGGAACGCGTGGCCCAGGCGGAGGCGTTGGCCGCCCTCGGGGAGATGGCCACGGTCTTGGCGCACGAAATCCGCAATCCCCTGGGCTCCATCGTCATGGCGGCCAAGCAGATTTCATCGGACGGCCTGGGCCACGACGACCGCGCCCTGGCCCTGCGCGTGCTGCGCGAGGAATCCCGACGCCTGAATGAAACCCTGACCAATTTCCTGTCCTTCGCCCGCCCGCGCGGCGTCAAGCTCTCCCTTGGCAGCTTGAACGCCATCGTCACGGAAACCTGCGGCATCATCCGCGCCAATCCGGAATTAGCCAAGGACATCCGCGTCCGAGTCGCCTGCGATCCGCGGCTCAAGAGCTTCCTGATGGACGTGGATCAAATACGGCAGGTGGTGTGGAACATTATTTTAAACGGCGTGCAGGCCATGGACGGCCGCGGGCAGCTCACGGTCACGACCGGGCGACGGGGCAACTCGGCTTTTTTCAAGGTCGCCGACACCGGCCCGGGAATTTCCCAACCCGCGCTGGTCGAAATTTTCAAGCCGTTTCACACCACAAAAAAGCAGGGAACGGGGCTGGGGCTTCCCATCGCCGAGCGCATCGTCAAGTCGCACGGCGGGCGCATCGAGGTCAAAAGCGCCGTGGGGCAGGGCAGCGCGTTCATCATCCTTCTTCCTTCCGCGGAGAGAAATGAGCAAGACTAAGATTCTTTTGGCCGAGGACGATCCGTCCCAGGCCGCGCTGCTGTCCATGGGCTTGAAACAAATGGGCTTCGAGACGACCCACGCCAAGAACGGGCGCGAGGCGTTCGATTTGCTGTCCGAGCACGCCTACGACTTGGTCATCACGGACTTGAAGCTCGGGGATGTGGACGGCTTGAAGGTGCTGGCCGCGGCCAAGAAAGCCCACCCCGAAGCCGAGGTCCTGGTCATCACCGGGCACGGCTCCATCGACACGGCGGTGGCCGCCATCAAGGCCGGCGCCTTCGATTATCTGACCAAACCCATCGATCCGGACGAGCTTTCCATCGTTTTGCACAAGGCCTTGGAGCGCAAGAGCCTCATCGGCGAGGTCAAGCGCCTGCGCGAGGAGGTCAAGGACAAGTACAGCTTCGAGGGCATCGTCTACGCCTCGCCGAAAATGGGCGGCGTCCTGGATTTGGTGCGCAAGGTGGCCGCCACCGAGGCGGTCGTGCTGGTCCAGGGCGAGTCCGGCACCGGCAAGGAGCTCGTCGCCCGCGCCATCCACGAGAAAAGCACGCGCCGCGCCGGAGCCTTCGTGGCCATCAACTGCGGGGCGATGCCGGAGGGCCTTTTGGAGAGCGAGCTCTTCGGCCACGTCAAGGGCTCGTTTACCGGCGCCGACCGCAACAAACGCGGGCTCTTCGAGGAAGCCAGCGGCGGCACACTTTTTCTGGATGAAATCAGCGAAACCGAGCCGGCTTTCCAAGTCAAGCTCCTGCGCGCGCTCCAGGAAGGCGAGATCCGGCGCGTCGGCGACAACCGGCCCATCAAGGTCTCGGGGCGGCTCATCGCCGCCACCAACAAGAACTTGGAAAAAATGGTCCAAGAGGGCAAGTTCCGGGAGGATTTGTACTACCGCCTCAAGGTGTTCCCCATTTCCTTGCCGTCTTTGCGCGAGCGCCCGGAGGACATCCTGCCCCTGACCGAGCACTTCCTGAGAAAGGCCGGCAAGAAATCCGGAGTCAAGGCGGCGCGGATTTCCCCCAAGGCGGCCGAGGCGCTCAAGGCCTACTCCTGGCCGGGCAACGTGCGCGAGCTTGAGCACGCGGTCGAACGCATGCTCATCATGGCCGAGGGTTCGGCCATAGAAGAGGCGGACATCCCCCCGGAAATGCGCGCGGCGGCGTCTTAGTGCCGGATGAGGCTTCCGGTCAGCACGGCCAGCACGAAGAGCGTGATGCACAGGTATTTCCAGTCGCGCTTAAGGCCAAAAAATAAGGTGGAAACGACCACGCGGACATAGGGCGTCATCATCAGGACGACGAGCCCCAAGGCCATGATGGCGGCGGGCGTGAGCGCGCCGCGGCCCAGCGATAGAAACAAGGCCGCCGAATAGGCGAAGAAATTTTTCCCGCTCATGCGCCAGACCGGATCCCAGGAAACCGCGAAGCCGTGGGCGCCGCGGCAATAAAGCAAAAGCCCGTAAGACTCCAGCACGATGCTCAGGATGACGCCGCCGGCCAGGATGTAGCCGATGATAAAATCCAGCGCCTCTTCGTCTTTCTCGATCATGCCCGTATCCCGCTGTAGATCATCTGCGCGATGAGGTAGACCAAGATGAGCATGAACAGGAACCGGATGTGCTTGTTCCTGAAGCGGTTCAAGATTTTCCCGCCCGCCATGGCCCCGATGGTCGTGCCCACCGCCATGGGCGCGGCCAAATTGACGTAGAGAAGCCCCGAGGCGAAATAGACGCTGGCCCCGGCCAAGGCCGTCATGCCGATGATGAAGTTGCTCGTCGTGCTGGACACTTTTGAAGGCATGCGCAGGACGAGCTCATGCACCGAAACCTTGAAGGCTCCCGCGCCGATGCCCAGCATGCCCGCCGCCAGGCCCGCGATGAACATGCCGGCGCCGCCCCAGATGGGGCGCGTCATGCGGTAATCCACCTGGCGGCCCAGCGCCTGATCGTAATAGCTGCCCCGCAGCCTCAGCCAGTCGGCCAGCCGGCTGTGCGGCACGTTCTCGGGCAGTTCTTCCTTCATGTGCCGCCTCATGCCGAAGAAAGAGGTCGCCAGGACTCCGGCAAAGATAAAATAGAGAAGCCTCGGCGCGATGAGCGTGGTGATGGTCGCGCCCACGATGGCGCCGGTGATGGTGAACATCTCCAGGTAGAACGCCGCGTGCACGTTGGCGATGCGCTCGCGCACGTAGGTCATGGCGGAGCCGCTGGACGTGGCGATGATGCTCACCATGCTGGCCGCGATGGCGTAGCGGATGGGAACGCCGAAGGCGGCCAAAAACGCCACCATGAGGCTGCCGCCGCCCAAGCCCGTGAGCGAGCCCAGCAGTCCGGCCATGGCCGAGATTAAAAAAAGAACGATGAGATTGATGGCGGCCTCCAGAAATGCGCCAGCGCAATTTACCAAAAAGCCCGGCAACGTAGCAAATTAAGCGGATTTTTCCTCTGCGGGGAAGGACGCTCCCTTCACGCGGCGCGCCCCCCGAAATGCTGCGCGGCGCGCAGGACGTCCATGGTGGTCACGATGCCGACCAGCCGTTCGGCGCGCGTGATGATGACGCGGTGGACTTTTTGGACAAGCATGATGCGGCTGATTTTATCGAGTGAATCGTCTTCCGTAGCCTTGATGATCCGGCGGGTCATCAAGTCCTGAACCCGCGCGCTCCGGCCGTTGGTCGGCAGCCGCGCGTCCGGCTCCGAGTCGGAATAAAAATCGGCCAGTTTCGCGGCCTTGGCCTGCAGGTAGCGCACCAAATCGGTCTGGGAGATGACGCCGACCAAGCGGCCGTCGGCGCCCACGACCGGGGCTCCGGTAACGTCGTTGGCGACGAGGATTCGGATGGCGGACCATACGTCGTCGTTTTCATTGATGGCGATGACCTCGGGGCTCATCACGTCCGCCGCCGTCGCTGGATCCAGTTTTTTCTCCGACATCACTCCCCCTTTGGGTCCTCTTCCATTCCTTGATGAAGGAAAGTTGGAAAGCGTTTCGGGAACCATACCGCTTAACAAAGCAACATAAGTGCCTGCGGTTCGGGCGACCCTTATGGATGCTTCTCCCTTCTCATCTCCGTCTCCATTTCATCGACTCTCTCGTCCACCTCATGCGACAGAGAGCGCCGGATGGAGCGGCTGCCGAGGCTGTTGTAGGAGGGCCACAGGAGATTTTCTTCCGTTTCGAAATGAAACGCGAGCTTGCGCACGAAAAGCGAAACCCCCGTTTTGAGGCGTTCGAAATCGCAGCGCCGGGCATCCCGCAGGAGCGCCTCAAGCTCCGCGCGCAACGCCTCGATTTCGTCGTGCTGGGCGTCGACCACGGCCAGAATCCTCTTGGCGTCATTCCGCGCGGCGTAGGCCGGATCGCGGAAGAGAAGGTCCTCGACCTCTTCGTGCCGGACCAGCGCCGGAAGCAAAACGCGCATGGTCTCCGCCAATTCCCGCCGGGCGTCCGCCTCGCCGCGCGCGAGGCTGCGCTCGCACTGACGCGCCAATCGGGCAAAAACGCGATGCTCGCGCTCCAAGCCCGCGAAAACGCTCATGGTTTTTCCTCTCAGCCGACGAACGCCTCGACCTGGGCCGGCGGCAGGCTGACGAGGAACTCGCTTCCCGCGCCGAGTTCGGATTTCACCGTGACGGCGCCGCCCATCGCCCGCAGGGCTTCCTGGCAAAATGCGAGACCCATGCCGTTGCCCTTGATTTTGCCCTCGCGCCGCGCTTTGGCCTGATAGGCGCGGTCGAACAGGAAGGGCAGATGCTCCGGCGCGATGCCGGAGCCCGTGTCCTTGACCCGCAAGACGATCGTCCCGCCTTCCTCGGCGGCGGAAATCGCCACCTTCCCGTCCTGAAGAGTGAATTTGAGGGCGTTGTTGAGAAGATTCTGGACGACGCGCGCGAGAAGCGCCGCGTCGGCAAGGACTTGCAAGTCCTCCGGAACGGACACCGTCACTTCCACGCCGCCGACCTGGGCCGCGACCGCCTGCTCCTCGGCGTTTTTTTTCACGAGATCCAAGAGCGGGATATTTTTCAGGTGAACCGGAACCGCCCCCGCGTCGAACTGGGCCAATTCCAGGAACAAGTCAAGGAGCTCGGCCATCCGGGCGCAAGCCCTGAGGCTGACGTCCAAAAGCCCCTTCTCGCTGGGATGCAGCGGCTTGCCCGCGGGGATGTCCTCCAAGGTCTTGAGAACCCCGTAAATATTGGCCAGCGGCGAGCGCAAATCATGCGCAATCATCTCGCGCCACTCCTCGCCGCTTTGCTCCCGCGCCGCCTGCGCCGCCGCGTCCTCGATGAGGGTCAGGTGCCTTTCGGATTTTTCGCCGTCCGCGGTCAAGCCGGGAACGCGCAGGCAGCGCACGCGCAGATTTTTCCATTGCTCCAGGCGGCTTGGGCCCGTTTCCTTCCACGAATAAACCGTTTTGGGCCCGTGTTTCCCCTCGAAGGTGACGCCCGATTCTTTGGACCCCGGATCGAGCAAGGGGCAGCGCTCGGCGCAGTCGCCCGGAGTTGAATCCGAAAGCATTCCGCACAGGCGGTCGCACAGCTTGACGCCGCGCGCGTCGCCGCCGATATCCAGCATCCGGCGGGCGGCGGCATTGGCGTAGATGACCTGCCCCTGCGCGTCCGAAACGCAGACTCCATCGGAAACCCTTCCGAACAGCTCGTCAAGCGCGTCCATAACCCATTTCCTCGCTATGGTTTATTTGCTCGCTATTAGAGGAACCCCTATTTGTCCTTACCGCAACGAATGTTCCAGGAATAGCCGCCGGCCTTCTCGCATGGCCTGCCGCGGCATCTTTGTTGCCTGATTTCTGGTTCGATGGGCGATCCGCCGCGGGAAGAAAAGCGCGCGCTCTCCGAAACCTACGCGAAATACGCCCTGAGCTGGATCGCACGCGGGGCTAAAGCCGGGGAATCTTGAGCTTGCCTCGGCGCGCGGCGGCCTTGGCCTCGGCGTAGCCCGCGTCCGCGTGGCGCGCGACGCCCAAGCCCGGATCGTTGCTCAAGACGCGCTCCAGGCGCGCGTCCATGGCCTTGGTCCCGTCCGCCACGATGACTTGACCCGCGTGCAGCGAGTAGCCCATGCCCACGCCGCCGCCGTGGTGGAAGCTCACCCAGGACGCGCCCGAGGCGGCGTTCAAGAGCGCGTTCAAGATGGGCCAATCGGCGACCGCGTCCGTGCCGTCCTTCATCCCTTCGGTCTCCCGGAAAGGGCTCGCCACCGAGCCGCAGTCCAGGTGGTCGCGTCCGACGACGATGGGCGCGAAAATTTTCCCTTTGCGCACCAGGTAGTTCATGCGCAGGCCCATCTCGGCGCGCTCGCCCAGGCCCAGCCAGCAGATGCGGGCGGGCAGGCCCTGGAAGGCGACTTTTTCCCGCGCCAAGCGAATCCAGCGGCGCAAAGGCTCGTCCTTGGGAAAAAGCCGCAGAACCTCCGCGTCCGTGACGGCGATGTCGGCGGGATTCCCGGAAAGCGCGGCCCAACGGAAAGGCCCCTTGCCCAGGCAGAACAGCGGGCGGATGAACTCCGGGACAAAGCCCGGAATCTTAAAGGCGTCCGAGACGCCCGCTTTTTGGGCCATGGCCCGGATGTTGTTGCCGTAGTCGAAAGCCACGGCGCCGGATTTTTGCAGGGCCAGCATGCCGCGCACGTGCTTGGCGATGGACTCCATGGCCAGCGCGACGCATTTCTCGGGGTCGCCACGACGCAACTCTGCGGCCTGTTCGACCGAAAGCCCCTCGGGGACGTAGCCCGAGAGCGGATCGTGCGCGGAGGTCTGGTCCGTGAGCATGTCGACCATGACGCCGCGGCGGGCGAGTTCGGGAATCACGGTCGCCGCGTTACCCAGAAGCCCGATGGAAAGCGCGCGGCCCTGGGCCTTGGCCATCAGGACCTTGTCCAGAGCTTCATCCAGGCTCGTCGCCATTTCATCCAAATAGCGGGTTTGCAGGCGCATGCGGATGCGCGCGGGGTCTACCTCGACGCCCAGAAAGATCGCCCCGTTCATGGTCGCGGCCAAAGGCTGGGCGCCGCCCATGCCGCCCAAGCCCGCGGTCACCACCAAGCGGCCCTTTAGGCTGCCGCCGAAATGGCGGCGCGCCGCTTCGGCGAAGGTCTCGTAGGTGCCCTGCAAAATGCCCTGCGTGCCGATGTAAATCCAGGACCCGGCCGTCATTTGGCCGAACATCATCAAGCCCTTTTTTTCGAGCTCGTTGAAATGCTCCCAAGTCGCCCAATGCCCCACCAGATTCGAGTTGGCGATCAAGACCCGCGGCGCGTGCGCGAAAGTCTTGAACACGCCCACGGGCTTGCCGGACTGGACCAGCAGGGTTTCGTCATTCTCCAGGGACCTGAGCGCGCGCACGATGGCGTGGAAGCACTCCCAATTGCGCGCGGCCTTGCCCCGGCCGCCGTAAACGACCAAATCCTGGGGCCGCTCCGCGACCGCGGGATCGAGGTTGTTCATGAGCATGCGCAGCGCCGCCTCCTGCTGCCAGCCCTTGCAGGAAAGTTTGCGGCCGCGCGGCGCGCGAATAGGACGGGCGGGCGCGGACATGAGGCTTACGGTAAAACCCCTTCGAAATATCCTTCCAAAATCATGTCCCGCGCCCGCTCCATCCTCGGCCCCAGGATTTCATCGCCCTTGGCCGCCGGGATTTTCGCGCGCAAAAGTTTTCGGGCCTTCTCCACGCCGGGGCCGGAGCGAAGCGGCGCGTGCGCCTCCAAGCCCTGCGCCGCGGCCAACAGCTCCACGGCCGCGACCTGCGCCGCGTTCCAGACGATTTGCCTTAATTTCAGCGCCGCCGACATGCCCATGCTGACAAAATCTTCCTGCCCGGCCGAGGTGGGGATGGTGTCGGCCGACGCGGGATGGGCCAGAATCTTGTTCTCGGAGGCCAGCGCCGCGGCCGCGACCTGGGCGATCATCCAACCCGACTCCAAGCCGGGATTGCCGGCCAAAAAGGGCTTCAAGCGCGGCGCGCGGCCGGACACCAGATGGAACAAGCGCCGCTCGGAGATGTTGGCCAGCGCGGTCAAGGCCGTCGCCGCCGCGTCGAAGGCGAACGACAGGGCCTGGCCGTGGAAGTTGCCGCCCGAAATCAGGCGCCCGCCGGCCACCAAGGGATTGTCCGTCGCCGAGGCCATCTCGGTCAAGACCGTCTTGCGGGAATTTTCCAGGACGTCCCAGGCCGCGCCGTGGACTTGCGGCATGCAGCGCAGGCAATAGGGATCCTGCACGCGCGGATCGTTGTCGCGGTGGGACTCCCGGATTTGGCTGCCGCGCACAAGGCCGCGCAGTTGCTTGGCCGCGAAAATTTGCCCAGCGTGAGGCTTCAACCGGTGGACGACTTCATCGAAGGGTCCCGGCGTGCCGGTCATCGCTTCCAGGCTCATCGCTCCCGCGATTTGCGCGGCGCGCCATACGCGGGCGGCGCGGACCAAGGCCAAGCCCCCCACCGACTGCATGGCTTGGGTTCCGTTTAAAAGAGAGAGGCCTTCCTTGGCCTGCAACACCGCGGGGGCGGCGCCGGCGCGGGCCAGCGCGGCGCGCGCGGAAATTTTTCGGCCGGCCAAAAGCGCTTGGCCCTCGCCGATTAAGAGCAGAGCCATGTGCGCCTGGGGCGCCAAATCCCCGGAAGCCCCCACCGAGCCTCGGGAAGGAATGAGCGGAACCGCGCCCGAGTTGACCACCCGCGCCATGAGCCGGACCAAGTCCGGCCGCGCGCCGGAAAAGCCCCGGGCGATTTCGTTGGCCCGCAAAAACAGGATCGCGCGGGCTTCCTCCTCGCTCAAGGGTTCACCCACGCCGCAGGCATGGCTCAGCACGAGGTTTCTTTGCAGCTCGCCCAACTGCCCGCGGGAAATGCGGCGCGTGGCCAAATCGCCGAAGCCGGTGTTGACGCCGTAGACCGGTTTTTCGGACGCCGCGGCCTTCTCCAAAACGCGGCGCGAGGCGGCCATTTTGGAAGCCGCGGCCGCGCCAAACTTGACCTTCTTTAACCCGCGCGCGACCAAAGCCAAATCGTCAAGGCCGACCTTGGAGCCCAGCGTAAAAGGCGCGTTTTTCATGGCCAGGGGCGGCCCCGGCCGGCCGGGGCCGCCCCCCCCGAATAGCTGGAAATAGATAGGGTCTGGATAGGGTCTGATAGCCAAGTGGCTAGGGGGTGGCTAGGGCCTAGCCTAGGCCTACCTAGGCCTAGGTAGGGGGGTTGCAAGGGGGTTGCAAGGGGGTGTATAGGGTAGGTATTAGCCGTCATAATTCCAGCCCCAAAACCATGAAGCCCGCCTCTCGAAACTTTGAGCAATCATGCTATGCTGGCTTTTGAGGGACGACTGACAAGCTGCCCAAGCCCCGGGAAACCGGAGCTTTTCGTTTTTAGTTTCCATCGATGCTTGGCAGAATAACATACGACACCATTAAACAATATTCGACTTCAAAGCTTTTAACCGCGCCGGGAAAGCGTAAGCGGCGGCCAAGCCCTTGAGCGTCTTATTCTCGGCCACCATGTCGTCCGGGATCAGAAGGTAAGTCCACGGTTTCCCGTCATGCTTAAGCTCGTGCTCTGAAGCATGACGGCACCACTCGGCCGCGGCGCGCGCCTTGGCTTACACATAAGTATCGTCGCGATCTGCGCCCGATATGGGTTTAGCCAATATCTTTGCCTTAATCCCATCCGCATAAGGACGCGGTTTATATTCGGGCGATCGCATCACCAAGCCTATCGGCCACCCAAAGGCGCGGATTTGAGAGTCTCCCGCGGCTTTAAGCAAAGCCTCCTCACGAGTTTTCTCCAGGCTGTTGGAGGAATATCTCCTGGTCAGCTCGTGCGCGCAGTATTTTGAGTGGAATGCGGTGCTCACGTGGTTTGCTCTTGAGAATTTTCCTATTCTAGCACTCTGGCCGGGGTGATATCGATAAAAATTCTCCCTCGCCCATGCCACGGAAGGAGACTGCCTGGGGCGTGGCTAGACGGCCAGCTGGTGGATCATCTCGGAGATGAGGGACTGGTAGGGCACTCCCAAGCGCCCGGCCTTGCGTTTGATGTCCTCCATGTCCCGGCGGTTGACGCGGATGTTCAAGACCGCGTCTTTTTTTCGGCGGGCGATGGCTTGGGCGACGCGGTGAAACTCGGCGCGGCTCACCGGCTGGTACGCTCCGCGCAGCAGCGCCCTCTCGATGCGACTTTCCTCGGGGCTTAGATCGCTCTTTTTCATCGCAATTTTCCCTCGCGCCACAATTTGGTGTATTTTCGGCTTGGGAAAATGGTCTTTAGGAATATTTCCCCGCCATGCGCCACATACGGCACGACCCAGACGTAATCTTTGTGCTCAAAAAGCATGAGCCGCTGATGCCCGCGGCCTGGGTGCCGCTTGACGGCCAGAAGCTTTTGGGCGATGATTTCATCGAAGGAAACCCCGCGTTCCCGCTTGAGCCGGTCGTTCTTGGCGTCGTCCCAGCGGATATCAGGCGGCTCCATATTTATTGTAATACATTTGTATTTTTATATCAAGCGAAACCCCCGCGCGGAGTTCCACCATCCCCCCCATACCCGGTATACGAGCGGGAGCGCCGGAAAGTTCCCGCGGCGAGAGATGATTTTTAGCGCTCGGCGACAGGCACGCCCCGTTATCCACTTTGTCCACCGCCGTTAACAGAAAGAAAAAGTGGCCAAAAAGAAAGACCACGGCCGACGGCTACTTCAGGCTCATCTTTGGATTTAAAAATGCTGCGGCTCAGGCCGATCGGGTCGAACTCGGGCCTCTCCATGCGCGACGGGAAAATCCAGAAGACGACGAGAGCCACCGCGAACTGGAGCGCGAAGCCAGCCGCGGCCCCGCGGAAGGCCGAGAGGTCGTCCCACAGCCGCCGGCACAGCAGCAACGCGAAGAACGAGAAATAGACGGCGGAGTGGGGCGCCTCCCAGAACAGCCGGTTCTCGGACAGGGCGCGGGCGGCCGCGGTGAACGCCGGCCTCATGAACGCAACCTCACCGAGAAAGGCAGCATGCGCTTGAGGACGGCCGTATCCGAGGTCCTTTCATAGACGCTCAGGTGCTGGACCATCCACATGTACGGAGGCCGTATGGCGATGACGGACTCGAAGATCCGTCCAGTCTTCAGGCGGTTGTAGGCAAAGCCGCGCTCGGCGAGGCGGCTCACCCAGTAGCGCTTGGGACGCTCGTTGACATGATGGTGCCCGCCTTGGTTCGGAGGAGCGGCGGAGATTACGATCGTGTCGCTGAAGCGCGCGAGGTTGTCCAAAAATGCGTCCGACATCCCCTCCGGTATGTGCTCGGCCACCTCCAGGCACAGCGCGAAATCGAAAGGGCCCCACGCGTTCTCGAAGGGCACGGTCAGGTCCTGGACGTGGATCGGCACCGGAAACGAGTGCTCGGGCGCCGGCTTGACGCCGTCGAGAGCGAACACCGACACGCCTCTTTGGGCGAAGGCGTGCGTGTAGACTCCGCAGCCGCAGCCGATGTCCGCGATGCGCTTGGGCTTGAGCTGGGCGATCAAGGTTTCGGTGATGACCTCGGCCGAGCGTATATAGGGCTCGTTGCTCCTACCCCATTCCGCGAAGAATGTCTTGTCGTAGATCGCGTCCAGATCGGGCATCATACGGACGCTCCGGCGGCGCTGCGCACCTCTCCAAGGCGCTCAAGGGGATAAAGCTCCGCCCACACAGCGATCTTGAATGCTCCGCCGAGCCCTTGGCTCACGCCGGCCAGGGATAGGAACACGACAAGCCCCCAGGGAGGCGACGAACCGGCGAGCGCGAGCAGCGAGCGCCGCTCCGCTCCCGGCGCCGCAGGCCGCAGGGAGATGAGGAAGGTCTGCCCGAGGCTCGAGAAGAACGCCAGGGGTATCCCGAACGAGAGCGTTCCGCGATGAGACCTGGCCACTCCGAGATACGCCTTCAGCATGCGTTGACGCCGCGCCGGCCCGGGTCGTCCAGATGCCTCATCATCGATTCACGGAACATCTCGTCGGCACGCACGGCCCATGAAGCCGCCTGTGTTCATGCAGATCGAGGAACTCGACCGCGCCCAAGGCCCTGCACGCGACATCCAAGCTCTTGGATCAATGTCGCGGACAAATCGCTGGGCATGTCCCTGTAGCAGACGAACGGGACCGCGCGGCTCGCGGGCCGCGCCTTCGCCATTCCTAGGAAGCCAAACATGCGCGACTGGTCGAAGTGGATGCCGCAGACCACGAGGTCCGCGCCGTCTTCGATCTTCTTGAGGGCCTGCTCCAGCGAGACTGCCGGGATCAACTGCACGTAGCCGCCGAGTATCTTTGCGAGCGTCGAAATGCCGCCGCGCGTGTCCGCAGCGATGACGCGCCTCACGCTGAGCACCCTACGCAGAGCGGGGTCTCCGGCATGGCCTCGAGACGGGCCTCGGGTATCGGCTGCTTGCAGCCCGCGCAGACTCCATAGGTACCGATCTCGATGGAGGCCAGCGCCCGGCGCACCATCTCGAGCCGCATGCGCACGCCCGCCTGGAGACCCAGCGATATCTCCTGGGATTGCAGGGCGTCGACGCGCGACAAGCGTCCGATGGGGTCGTCGAGCGAGACCACGGCGGACATCGCGCTGCCTATTTTCAGCGAGGCCTCGATCTCCTCGACGAGAGACTCCAGGATGCTTTTGAAACGATCAATCTTTTCTTTCTCCATAGTGATGTCGGTCATACCGGCACGGCTGTGCCGCTTCCGGGCGGCAGCTTTGAGAGCGCGATCTTCGGATGGCGCTCGAGGAAATACTTGCAGTCCCACTCTTTGACGAACAGCACGACGAGCCGACCGTCGGCGTCCTCGGCCAGGCGCGCGCCGCTCGGCAGGATGTCCTCGTTAAGCGCCGCCGGAGACGAATCCCCCGCCCAACGGACGACCGTCCAGGGCGAGGGCTCTAACCGCGACGCGGCGCCGTACTCGGATTGAAGCCGATGCGCCAAAACCTCGAATTGGAGCGGGCCGACGGCCCCGAGCAGGGGAACCCGCGACGACGCCCCGCGAAGCGCGAACGTCTGAACGACTCCTTCCTGGAGCAGGTGCGCAAGCCCGGTCCGGAAGCGCTTGAAGTCCGCCGCGCTCGCGCCGTGAAGGTAGGCGAGGTGCTCCGGAGGAAACTGGGGTATTCCTTTATAAGCGATGCTCTTGTCGACGGTCAAGGTGTCGCCGATATGGAACTGGGAATGCCCGACGATGCCGACGATGTCCCCGGCGAAGGCCTCGTCCACGGTCTCGCGCTCGCGGCCGAGGACCTTATGCGAACTGGCCAGGCGGATCGTCTCGCCGGTCCGCGCGTGGAGGACGCGCATGTCGCGCTCGAACCGCCCGGAGCAGACGCGCACGAAGGCGAGCTGGTCGCGGTGGCGCGGGTCCATGTTGGACTGGATCTTGAAGACGAAGCCGGAGAAGCGCGGGTCCTCGGGCAAGATCATGCCCGTCGCGGTCGGCTGAGGCCGCGGCGGCGACGACAGCTCCAGGAAGCCGTCGAGCAGGAGCTGGATGCCGAAGTTGTTGGCGGCGCTGCCGAAGAACACGGGCGTCATGTCCCCGGCTTTCACCGCTGCGGGGTCGAAGCGCTCCCCGGCCTGGTCGAGGACGGCGAGCTCGTCGATCGCCCGGCGCAGGACGTTGGCTTTCACCCGCGCGGCGGCCTGGTCGTCGAGCCGGTCCAGCACGGCGACAGGCGCCAGGAACGCGCCGCCGGGGACGCGCTCGAAGAAGTGCATCTGCTTGGCCCGGCGATCGAATATCCCCTTGAAATCCGCTCCCGTCCCGAGCGGCCAGTTCATCGGATAGGGCTGGAGCTGGAGCGAGCGGTCGATCTCGTCGAGGAGCGCCAGCGGATCCATCGAGGGCCGGTCAAATTTGTTGATGAAGGTGAATATCGGTATCTGCCGAAGGCGGCAGAACTCGAAGAGCTTCAGCGTCTGGCTCTCGATACCCTTGGCCGCGTCGAGCACCATGATGACGGCGTCGGCGGCGGTCAGCACGCGGTAGGTGTCCTCGGAGAAATCCTTGTGGCCGGGAGTGTCGAGCAGGTTGATGTGGAAGCCGCCGTACTCGAACTGGAGCACTGTGGAATTCACCGAGATGCCGCGCTTCTTCTCGAGCTCCATCCAGTCCGAGGTCGTGCTCCGCTCCTTCTTCCGGGCCGTTACGGAGCCCGCGAGCTGGACCGCACCCCCGTAGAGAAGCAGCTTCTCGGTGAGCGTGGTCTTGCCCGCGTCGGGGTGCGAGATGATGGCGAGCGTGCGCCGCCTGAGCATCCGCTCCTGGTTGGTCATCGCGAGGCGCGAGCCTCCGGTCGTGAGGACCGCCGGAACGACGACATCAGAAGCAAGAGGGCGAAGGAGGCTAGGATTCGAGTCATGGCGATCTCCGGGAAACGGTTTCTGCGGCGTGCCGTCGACGGTCGGCAATGAGAAGCGAGGCGGTCAGCCGTCTAGAGAGGACGGCGGAGCAAGGAGGGAACGGTTAAGGCGGAGTGCAGGGACGCAGGACGCGGCAAGTGCTCGCCGAAGCGTCCGGAGGAACGGAAACTGCTGAATGGTGGCACGCCACAGGTGTAGTTTTAACATATCAACGAGGTGAATTCAAGGAGCAAGTGCACCAGTGAAGTAATTAAAAACCTCGCTGGGCGTTTTGAAGTTTAAGACTTTCCTAGGCAGATGGCGGCGGGCCAGGCCGTTTAAGAGCGTGACCAGTTCAATCTTGGCGATAGCGCCTCTAGGAAGCATGGGCGCGATGGGAGCGGGACTTCAATTCCTTGTCAATTCGCTTAGACAAGAACATTTTAAGGAGAGACTGGTAGGGGACATCCTCTCTTATTGGCCAAAAATCTAAGCTCCCCGAGCATCGCTTCCGGCAGGCGGATGGAAATGGCCTTAACGGACGGTCTAAGATTGGAAAAATAACCCTCCTCCCTTTTTCCCAATCCACATAATCCGCGGAATAAACCTACACTCGCTCGATCGCGACCGCGACGGACTCGCCGCCGCCAAGGCAGATGGCCGCGATGCCGCGCTTCAAGTCGCGGCGGGCCAGGGCGTTTAGGAGCGTGACCAGGATGCGCGCGCCGCTGGCGCCCAAGGGATGGCCCAGGGCCACGGCGCCGCCATGCACGTTGACCTTCTCCACGGGCAGGCCGACCAGCTTCATCACGGCCAGGGAGACCACGCTGAAGGCCTCGTTGATCTCGAAGAGATCGACTTCCTCTTTTTTCCAGCCGGTCTTCTTTAATAATTTCTCGATGGCGCCGGCGGGAGCGGTGGTGAACCACTGCGGCTCCTGGCTGAAGGTCGCCCAATCCACGATGCGGGCCAGAGGCTTCTTGCCCGCCGCGCCCCTGGCCGAGGCCAGGACCACGGCCGCCGCGCCGTCGTTCAGCTTGGAGGCGTTGGCGGCGGTAATGGTGCCGCCGGGCTTGAACGCGGGCTTGAGCTTGCCCATCTTCTCGAATTTCGCGCGGCCCGGCTCCTCGTCTGTCGCCAAGCCGTCGACCGGGCAGATTTCCGCGGCGAAGGCACCGTTTTTCTGGGCTTCCAAGGCGCGCTGGTAGCTCTTGACCGCGAACTCGTCCTGCGCCTCGCGGGAGATGGCGTGCTTCTCCGCGCATAGCTCGCCGCAGTCGCCCATGTGCACGTTGGCGTAGGGGTCCATGAGCCCGTCCTTTAAAATCAAATCGATGAGCACGCCGTTGCCGTAGCGATAGCCCTGCCGCGCCTTTTCCAGGACAAACGGCGCGCGCGACATGGACTCCATGCCGCCCGCCGCGCCCAGGTCCTCCTCGCCTAAACGGATGGACTGCCCCACCATCATCACTGCCTTTAATCCCGAGCCGCACACCTTGTTGACGGTGGCGGCGCCCACCGAGGGCGGAATGCCCGCGCCGATGGCGGCTTGTCGCGCCGGCGCCTGGCCGATGCCGGCGGAAATGACGTTTCCCATCACCACTTCTCCCAAATCCTCGGGCTTGACGCCGGCGCGCGCGATGGCGACGGCCAAGGCCTTGGCGCCCAGCTGCGGCGCGGTGTAGCTGGCCAGCGTGCCGCTCAACGCGCCGATGGGCGTCCGGACCGCGGATAGAATAAGCACTTCATTTTTCGAGTCCATGAGGCGTTTCTCCTTGGGGTTAATGCAAAATCAGCCGCGCGGCCAGGCCGCACGCAATCGCGATGGCCGTGCCTAGCGCCAAATTGAGGAGGGAGACGTCGAGCCAGCCTTTCTTGCGCGCGCAGCCCGCGGCGCCCGTCCAGGCCAAGGCCGCGGCCGCCGCCGAAACGGGAGATAAGAGGGCGACGGACAACGCCAGCCCCAGCCGCTCGCCCATGCCCAGGTATTTCTCCCGGCCGCTGGGATAGGCCGCGCCGTAGGCGTCTTTTTCCACGAAGTAAATAAAGACCGTCGCGGCGTGCGTCGTCAAAACGGCCAAGCAGCCCAACACCGGCCATTTCTCCGGCATGAATCCCACGCCGGAGGACACCGTCCCCAGCGGGATCATGAGCGCGATGACGACGTAGTGGATGATCTGGTCCCATATGAAATACAAAGTGTTATCGGGAGTATGGTAGCGAAAAATCGTGAACACCCGCCACTCGTCCTCGAGCCAATGGGCGAGAAAAATCACGATGAGGCAGGCCCAGCCCTCGAGCTTGAGCGGCCCCCACTCGATCCAGGTGTAGCCAAGGTAGCTGAAAGTCAGCGCGGCGTAGCATAGAGGATGCATGGAGCAATGGACGAGCATGCCCCAGCGGCTGGAGCGCTTCCAGCGGTTGATGAAATTGCTCTGCAGGGTGAAGTCCGCCAACAAGTGCCCGAACAAGAGCCGCCAGAAGACGATCATTTATTTCGCCGTGAGATTGAAGACTCCGTCCCATCCTTCCAGAGGCGGCACCACCGAATAGTCGCGCGACAAGGATTGGTAGAGCTTGGCCGGGCCGTCATCCGGAAATTTTTCAACGGCGCGCCCGAAAGCCGCGATGGCCGGCTCCCAGCGCCGGGCCTTGAACGCCGCTAAGCCTTCCTCATAGTCGGCCAAGGCCGCGCGGCGCGCCTCGGAGAGCCGGCCCTTTTCGGCGAGAATTTCATAGACCAGGACGGGGGCTTCCTTGCCCACCACCCGCACGCGGCCCAGTTCCCGCGCCTCGACGGCGTCCTTGGCGCCTTGGTAAACCGCGCCGCTGGCCAGGATGCTCGAGCCGAAAAACTTGTTGGCGCCTTCGAGCCGGGAGGCCAGGTTCACCTCGTCGCCCAGGGCGGTGTATTGGAGCTTGCGGTCGCTTCCGGTCAGCCCCACGGTGACCACGCCGGAGTTGATGCCGATGCGGATGTCCGGCTTTTCCGGAACACCCCGGCTCTCGAAATCCTTGTTGAGCTCCGCCAGCACGCTGCGGCACTTCAGGGCCGCCAGGCAGGCCTTGGCCCGGTGCTCCGCGTCGGGCAGAACCGGCGCGTTCCAAAACGCCATGATGCAGTCGCCGATGTAATTTCCCACCACGGCCCGCCACTCGTAGATCGCGCCGCTGAGCTTGGACAGGTACATGTTGAGGAACTCGATGAGGGCGTCCGGCGCCATCTTCTCGGACAAGACGGTGAAATGCGCGATGTCCAGGAAGAGAATCGTCATCTCGCGCTTCTCGCCGCCCAGCCTGACCTTGCCGGGATGGCGCGCCAAGTCCTCCACGACCTCGGGCGCCACGAACTGGCCGAAGAGCCCCTTGATGAACCGTTTTTCCTTGCTCTCCGTCCAGAACCGGTAGGCGGCCTGGACGGCGAAAGAAGACGCCAACGCCAGAAGCGGCGTGATGAGCTCGATTCTTTCCGCCTTCAGGAATGCCTTGTCAACGAACGCCAGCCAAGCGGCCGCTAGCACGGCCGTCAGCGGAAACGAAGTCCACGGCGGCAGGCGCATGAGCCAAAACGGAATCCAGATCATGGCCAGAATCGCCAGCGCCAGGGCCCAGCCGGGCCAGGGCTTGAGAAAATCCCGATTCAGCAGGTTGTCGATGATGTTGGCGTTCAACTCCACGCCGGGCATGGAGGTCAGAAAGGGGCTGGGCGAATGATCAAAGTAGCCCAGCGAGGTCGAGCCCACCAAGACAAGGGCTCCCTTCAATCTGGCCTGATCTTGGACGCTGAGCCTTCCGGCGAGAATGTCGGCGACCGAGATTCGATGATAGATCGGCCACTGCCCATTTTCCGGAAACTGGTTCAAGGGCGGACGAAAATTAATGGGCCTCAGCTTGGAATATTTCTCCTCAAGATATCCGAGAGAGCCGCCCGTATAGCCGGCGTAGGCCGCCAAACTGAGACTCGGCGCCACCGGCATTTGCGGATCGCCGGTGGGCTGATCCAGGGACGCCCACCGAACATGGCCGTCCGGATCGACCCCGGCAGTGACGCTCACATTGCCGAGGAGCCTTGCCGCCTTCTTGATGGCGGGAATGGGATACTGGACGGCGCCGTCCGCGGCGGCCGTGTACGCGAAGACGGTGTCGCCGAAACGCTTGGCGGCCGCGGCCAGGACTTCGTTTTGCCTCGCGTCTCCCCGGTCGAAAAACATGATGTCGAAAGCCGCGAGCTTGGCTCCGGCGGCCTTAAGCTTGTCCAGGAGAACGCCGTATTCGCTCCGCGGCAGGGGAAAGCCGAACTCCTGGCCCGTCTTATCGTCGACGGCGGCGATGATGATGCGCGGATCGGCCTTGCGCAACTGCTGCCCGTTCCATCTAAAAAGAAAATCTTGGGCTTGATTCTCAAGGCTATAGAAAAGGCCTCCGCGGACGCCCAGGATGGGCGCGGCCTCCGCCAGCAGAAAAAATACGCTTAATCCCAACGCGAATAGAGCGCCCATGTCCAGCGAGAATCGGCTCGATTCGGAGCCGGAAGGCGGTTTTGGCAAGAATCGCTCGCTCTAATTCGAAGCGGCAGATGAGAGTCTTTTAATCGCGGCGCCGATGACGGCCTTGGCGTCGGGGTCCTTTTCCGAGTCCAAGGCGCTCTGCAGGGCGGAAACATCGGCCGGCGTTCCGACCAAAGCCAGGGCGTTGGCGGCCTGCTCGCGCGTGGCCGCGTCCGGGGAGGAAGCCAGGGCGCCCAGCAAAACGTCGCGGCCCGAGGCATCTTTCTGGAACGCCAGCGCGGCCGCGGCCTGGAATTTCACGCTCGAATCGGAGCCGCTTAAGAGCCCGCGCAGAGCGGCCAGCGCTTGCGGGCCTCCGATGCGCCCCAGAGCCGCGGCGACGGTGCGGCGCAGCCCCGAATCGCCGCTTTTAAGCAGGGCAACCAAGGCCGGCACGGAATCGGCGGAGCGCAGGACGCTTAAGGCCCGCACCGCCGCGTAGCGCACGCCCGCGTCGGGGTCGGACAAAGCCTTGATGAGAGCGGGCGCCGAGGATTGGCTGCCCAAATAAGTCAGGGAGGCCGCCGCCGCCGCGCGCGCCGACGCGTCCGCGTCCGAAGCCAGCATCTTTTCCAAAGGCGCCAGGGCGTCCGAGTCGCGCAGAAGCCCCACGGATCTCGCGGCGGCGGCGCGCACGGAGGCGTCGGAGTCGCCCAAGGCGGAGACAAGCGGCGCCTGGGCGTCCGGGCAGGACAAGCCGGAGAGATCGTCCGCGGCTTGCCGGCGGAGAGAGGCGTCGGCGCTTTGCAGATTGGAAAGCGCGGCGGAGCAGGCTTGGGCGCCGCCGGACGCCGCGAAAGCGGCGGGCGCGGCCAAGACCGCCAACAACAGCGAAAACGACGCGAACAGGAGCGATTCGGCGCGGGGTCGTTTCATGCCTGTAAGTTTAGCTCTCATTGGCTTTGGTTTCAAGGGGAAAATCGCGGGCGGGCCGCCCGCTCCCGGAGCGCGCCCGCCCGCTTTCCCGGCCGAGCGCCTACTTCGCGGCGGTCGAGGCTCCCGCTGCGGACGGCGCCGCGAACCCGGCGCCCAAGCGCGCTTCCCAGAACTCTCGGCTTTCCTGCCGCAGGGACGCGTAAAACTGCTCGCGCTCCTGGCCGGTCTTTTCATAATACCCCGACCAAGCCGTCAGCCGCGCCTGGGGATCCTTGTTTTTGAGCGAATCCAGGAAATCGCTTTCCTGTTTTTCCAGCTTCTTCTCGAAGGCGATCCGCTCGTCCTTGAGCTTGCGGCGGAACGCCATCTCCTCATCGAACCGCTGGTTGATGACCGCGACGTGCTGGTGGAGATTCTGCTCCAAGCGCGCCTTGCGCGCCGCGATGTAGGCCGCGTAGCCCGGATCGCTCTGCGCGCCCAAGCCGGCCGTGCCCTGCGCCCGAAGCGGGGCGCAGAGCCAAAACCCCGCGGCCGCCGTCAACGCCATTTTCCGGTAATTCATTTCATTCTCCTCCGTTGCCTCATTGTTCTTTTGGCCTCCGTCATTTAGAAGGCCCTTAAAAGTCATACGAGCGAGGCCGCCGAAAAGTTCCCGGCCAGTCCGAAGCCCGGCGGGGTTATGTGTATAATAGTGATGGCGCCGCGCGAAAAAACGGCGCGCAAAGCCATGGGCCAACCGTTTCTGTTCTCCCCTCTTAAAATCCGCGGCGTCGAGTTCAAGAACCGCGTGTTCGTCTCCCCCATGTGCCAGTACTCGAGCGAGGACGGCCTGCCCACCGATTGGCACTTGGTGCATTTGGGCAGCCGGGCCGTGGGCGGCGCGGCCTTGGTCGTGGTGGAGGCGACGGCGGTCTCGCCGGAAGGGCGCATCTCGCCGCAGGATTCCGGGCTCTGGTCCGAACGGCACGCCGAGGCCTTCGCGCGCATCACGCGCTTTATCAAGGAGCGCGGCGCCGTCCCCGGCATCCAAATCGCGCACGCGGGCCGCAAGGGCTCGACGCCGGTTCCTTGGGACAAATCCTTCGGCAAGAGCGTGCCGCCGGACAAGGGCGGCTGGGTTCCCCCCGCCCCCTCTGCCGTTCCCTTTGACGCGGGATACCCCTTGCCTCGCGAGATGTCCGTCGCCGACGTCGAAAAAGCCGCGCGCGATTTCGGCAAGGCCGCGCGGCTCGCCCGCCAAGCGGGCTTCGAAGTCCTGGAGCTCCATTTCGCGCACGGCTACCTTGTCCACGAGTTTCTATCGCCCTTGTCCAACCATCGCCAGGACTCTTACGGCGGGGCTCCGGCCAACCGCATGCGCCTGGCGCTCGCCATCGCGGAAAACGTCCGCCGGCAGTGGCCGGAAGAATTTCCTTTGTTCGCGCGCATCTCTGCGACGGATTGGAGCCCGGGCGGATGGGATCTGCCCGACTCCGTTGCTTTGGCCAAGAGCCTCAAAGGCCTGGGCGTCGATCTCATCGACTGCTCCAGCGGCGGCATGGTCCCTCACGCGCAAATTCCACTGGGCCCCGGCTACCAAACGCCCTTTTCCGAGGCCATCCGGCGCGAAGCCGAAATCTTAACCGGAGCGGTAGGGCTCATCACCGAGCCGCGCCAAGCCGAGGGAATCCTAGCGCAGGGCAAGGCCGACGCCGTGTTCCTGGCGCGGGAGCTTCTGCGCGATCCCTACTGGCCACTGCGCGCCGCTAAGGCCCTGGGCGCCGACGCGCCTTGGCCCAAGCAGTACGAAAGGGCCAAAAATTAACCGGGGTCTAACGATGAAAAACGCGGTCGTCCTGGTCGGGCACGGCGGTTCGCCTTCCGATTTCCCCAAGGACAAGATCGCGCGCTTAAAGCGCCTGGAGTCCGAGCGGGCCGCGAGCGGCCGATCGGACATGAACGCCGAAGAAAAAGCCTTGGATTCTGAAATTCGAAACTGGCCGCGCACGCCGAAGACCGATCCATACCAGGCGGGGCTCGCGGCCTTGGCCAAGAAGCTCCAAGAAAGCCTGGGCCGCAAGGTCGTGGCCGCCTACAACGAGTTCTGCGGACCCGACGTCGAGACCGCGGTGACGGGGCTTATTAAGGAAGGCTGCGGCCGCATCGTGCTGGCCACCACCATGTACACGCGCGGCGGCATCCACTCCGAGACCGAAATTCCGCGCCTCGTCCAAAAGCTTCGCATGCAATATCCGGACGCGGAGCTTGTCTACGCCTGGCCCATGGACGAAACTTTTATCGTGGAGTTCCTCGTGAAAGTCATCGATGGCGCCGCGCCATGAAGGACGCCGACATCCACGCGGCCATCCGCCTGCTCAAAAAAGAAGTTCCCCGCTGGAAAACGCCCATCGTCGGCCTCTACAGCCGCGATCCGTTTCTGGTTCTCATTTCCTGCGTGCTGAGCCTGCGCACCAAGGACAAGACCACGGAGGAAGCCTCCAAGCGGCTCTTCGCTTTGGCCCAAACGCCCCGGACCATGCTCAAGCTTTCCCGTCGCGCGGTTGAAAAAGCGATTTATCCCGTGAGCTTCTATCGCAACAAAGCCGGGCACATCCACGCCATCTGCGCGGACATCCTGGGCCGCTTCGGCGGCAAGGTTCCCGACGCCATCGACGAGCTGCTGACCTTGAAGGGCGTGGGAAGAAAAACCGCCAACCTCACCGTCACCCTGGGCTTTCGCAAGCCCGGCATCTGCGTGGACACGCACGTCCACCGCATCTCCAACCGCTGGGGCTACATCAAGACCAAGACGCCCGAGGAATCCGAGACGGCCCTGCGCGCCAAGCTCCCCCGGCGGTATTGGATTATCTACAACGATCTGCTGGTCGCCTACGGGCAGAACCTCTGCGTCCCGGTCTCGCCTTGGTGCAGCCGCTGCTCCCTGGCGCCTTACTGCGACCGCAAGGGCGTAACGACCTCGCGCTGATAAAAACTTTGCTACCCTGATCCGGCCGCCATGAAAAAGATGCCCCAAGTCGCGGTCTTTCTCGCCCTGGCCGCGTCCATGGCCGGCTGCGTCGGCTATCCCCGCATTTTCCTGGCCGGCCGCGAAGGACAAGTCTCTTTAGGCGGCGGAGTTCCAAGCGTCAAAATCGCCATCGTCAGGGACTGCCAAACGCAGGGGGAAAGCTACGAGACCGTCGGCAAGAGCGCGCGAACCACCCCGGACTCCTCCGGCCATTACCGAATCGGCATCGCGGGATGCGCGTGGAACTGGTTCAACATTCTAGACGGCTCTTATTGCCGCAGCCGCGTCCAGGTTTACGACTGCCGGCCGGACTGCCGACCGGTCAAGTAAAGGGCGAGGCCGATCCGCCCAAAAATTGAAAGGACGCCCAAGCCCGCGCCGCAAATTCCAAGCAGGGCCGCGTGACTCAAGCGCGCGTCCCACCGAGCGCCGGGGCGCTCAAGCGAGGCCGCCAGGCCGCACAAGCCCATGACGCCCAGCCAGAGCCACGGCTTGGGCTCGGACCAAAGCTCGCCCTTGGCTTTGTCGCAGTCGGGGCAATCGCGGCGGCGATCCAGCAGGTAAAAGGCGTGAAGCAGGAACGCCAAGCCGAGCGCTGGCCCCCAAAGCGCCGTCAAGCCCAGGGCGCCCAAGAAGACCGGCGCCTTGGTCCATCTCCCTAAGCCGGCGCTCTTCTTTTCGCAAGACCGCAGTTCCGGAAAGTAGAGAAGGAGCCCCGCGAAAGCCATGGGCGCGGCGTAGGCCCACGCGAGCCATAGCCGCGACGCTCCGGCGTCCCTAAATCCCGCGAAAAAGCGCGCCGCCGGCAGGCTCAGCGCGCACGCGGCGGCCCAGGAGCAAAAAAATCCCGCGGTCAAGGGCAGGACTGGTATCTCGCGCAGGTAAATCCACTTCGGGCTCGCGGTGCCGGGGAAAAAAGAGGCCGACACCGCCTTGATGGTGGCCAAGTCTCCCGATTTTTCCAAAACCGTAATGCCGGCCTTCATGGCCAAAAGCGGAATAAGAATCCCCGCGAGCAGAAGAAACCCGGCGGTCATGGCCTGCTCTCACGCGCCATGAGGGCGGACTCATAAACGGAGAGGTACTGGGGCACCGACTTATCCCAGGAGTAGTCGCCCGACATCGCGCAGGAAACCCGCGCGGCCCAATCCGCAGTTCCCCAGGCCGCGAGCGCGCGATCCAGAGCGCGGGCCAAGTCGGCGCCGTCGTTAGGCGCGCACAAAAATCCGTTGGCGCAGCGGCCGGGCGCCGCGGCCGCCTCGAACACCGTGTCGCAGAGCCCGCCGGTCTTGGCCGCCAGCGGAATTCCGCCGTAGCGCATCGCGATCATCTGGCCCAGGCCGCAGGGCTCGAAGCGGGAAGGAATCAGAAAGAGATCCGCCGCGGCGTAAATCCGGTGGGCCAGAATCTCATCGAAGCCGTGGCGCAGAAAAACCGCGCCGGGATGGCGCTGGGCCAGCGCGGAAAAAGCCTGGGCGAGCCCCGAATCGCCGTCTCCCAAAACCGCCAACTGGCAGCGGTCCAGCCGCGGCTCCAGCGCCGCAATCGCCAAATCCAGGCCCTTTTGGTAGTCGAACCGGGAAATCACGGCGGCCAAAGGCTTTTGCGGCTCCTGGCGCAAGCCGCATTCGTCGCGCAAAGCCTTTTTGCACGCCGCCTTACCCGCCGCGGCTTGGCACGCGTCGAATTTTTTGGGAAGGCGCTTGTCCGTCTTCGGGTTCCAAAAATCGACGTCGAGGCCGTTTAAGATGCCGACGAGATCATCGCGGCGCCTGGAAAGCAGCCCTTCCATCCCGAATCCCTTTTCGGCCGACTCCTGGATTTCGCGGGCGTAGGTCGGGCTGACGGCGGTCAGCCTGTCCGCGAAGGCGATGCCGGCCTTCAGGAAGCTCATTTTTCCGTAGAACTCGAGCGCCTCCGAATTAAAGTCCTCGGGGCCGAAACCGGCCAGCGCCGCGGACTCCCGGGGGAAGTTGCCCTGATAAGCCATGTTATGGATGGTCATGACGCCGGCGGCGCGGGCAAAAAAAGGATCGTCCCGGTGATGGCGCTTCAAATAGGCCGGAACAAGCCCCGCCTGCCAGTCATGGGCATGGATGATATCGGGGCGGAATTCAATCGCCTTGGCTCCCTCCAGAACCGCGCGGCAAAAAATGATGAACCGGAGATCGTTGTCGGGATGATCTTTCCCGCCCGCGTTATAAAGCCCGTCGCGATCATAGAGCGCCGGATCATCGACCAGGCAAAGCCGAAGCGAACCGGAAACTCCCGCGGGCTGGGGCAGCGGCGCGGACGCGATGCTCAAGCTCCGGCGCTCCGTCCCGGCCGAAACCTCGACCGAGACGCGTTCGAGCCGCGCGGGGACGTTCTTGAGGCCGCGGTATTTAGGAAGGAACAGGCAGACGTCGTGGCCGAGTCCGGAAAAATTCCGGGCCAAGGTCCCGGCCACGTCGGCGAGCCCCCCCGTCTTGCAATAGGGGACCGCTTCGCCCGCGGCCAGGATAATCTTCATTCAGCCGGGCCTTAGTTCTGCTCCTGGGGCTGCGCCGAGGCCTCTTGCGGAACGGGCGGCGCGGACGCGGCGACGGCGGGCTCCGCGGCCGCGAAGCTCTCCAAGGGCGGCATATCCTCGAGGCCCTTCAAGCCAAAGCGCCGCAAGAAATCCACGGTCGTGCCGTACATGAGGGGCCGGCCCACGGTCTCCTTGCGGCCGACGACCTTGACCAAGCGCTTCTCCAAAAGAGTTTCCAGCGCCGCGATGACGTCGACGCCGCGGATTTCCTCGATTTCCGCGCGGGTCAGGGGCTGCTTGTAGGCGATGATGGAAAGCGTCTCGTGCGCGGCGCGCGAAAGCTTCATGGTCATGCGGTCCGCGAAGAGCTTCCGGACGTGCGCGGCGAACTCGGGCCGCGTCGCCATCTGAAAGCCTCCCGCCACCTCGGCCAGCATGACGGCGGAGTTTTTCCGCTCCAATTCGATTTTGATTTCCCCGACCAATTCGGCCACCAGTTCGGCGTCCTTGGTTCCGGCGCACTGGCAGAGCTTGGCCGTCGGCAACGGCTGCTCGGTAATGAAAAGAAGGCACTCAAGAACCTTCTTGATGTCTTCTCTCGTTGGAGCTTGCTTCTCCTCGGTCTTTTCCTCAGCGGGCGACATCGGCGACCTCCTCCCTCTTATAGATCGAAACGGCGGAAAATGGCTCGTCCTGGCGGATGAAAACTTTCTGGAGCTTGACCAGCTCCAAAAGCGCCAAGAAGCAGCTCAGGATGCCGCGGCGCTTGGTTTCGTCCGCGAAAATCTCCTGCAAAGTGGCCCGCCGGTTCTTATCGATGAGCGCGAGGATTTTGGCTATCTTCTCCTCGATAGGAAACTCCTCGCCCGCGATTTCCCGGCTCTTATCAGGGCAGCGGTCCAGGATTTCGCGCAAAGACTCCAGCAAATCGAAGATGCCGATGTTGAGCGTTTTCTGGGAGTCGTCGAAGCGCGGCGCGCCGCGGTAGAAGACGTCCTTGGATTTTTCGGCGGAGGCTTCCAGGAATTTGGCCGCCTCTTTGAACTTTTGATACTCCATAAGCCGCGCCATGAGCTCGGCGCGCGGGTCCGGCCCCTCCTCTTCGCTCGCGGCGACTTCCTCGTCCTGGCTGGGCAAAAGGCTCCTGGCCTTGATGGCCATGAGCGTCGCGGCCATGACCAGGAAGTCCCCGGCGGTCTCCAGGTTCAGATCCTTCATGATTTCCAGGTAGGAGAGGTATTCGCCGGTGATGCGGGCGATGGGAATGTTGGTAATGTCGAGATCGTCTTTCTTAATGAGGAAAAGCAGCAGATCCAGCGGCCCTTCGAACATCTCCAAATGGACTTCGTAAGCCATTAGGCGATCCTCATGGCCCGGCGCACCTCGGCCATGGTTTTTTGCGCGACGACCCTGGCCTTGCGCGCGCCGTCTTCCAAGATATTTTCCACCAGTCCTTTTTTCGCCGCGTACCCCTCGCGCGCCTCGCGGAAACGCGCGTAGGCGGGTTCCATCTCGGCCAGCAAATCCTTCTTGCAGGCGACGCACCCGATTTTACCCTCGCGGCATTCCTGGCCGCGGCGCGAGACGAACCCCGCGTCGGCGTAGAGCTTGTGCAGGGCGAAAATCGAGCAGCCGGGCGGATTCTCGGGGCAGGGCTCGGGATGGCCCGGGTCCGCGGCTCGAATTTTTTTTGAATCGGTGTAGGCCGACATCACCTTCTTCTTGAGAGAGTCCTGCGTTTCATAGAGGTTGATCGCGTTGTCGTAGGACTTGGACATCTTGCGCCCATCCAAGCCCGGAACCTTGGGGGTCGGCGTCAAAAGCGGCTGGGGCTCAACCAGGACTTGGCCGAAGACATTGTTGAAGCGCCGGGCGATTTCGCGGGAAAGCTCCAAGTGCGGCAGTTGATCCTGGCCGACGGGAACCTTGGTTCCATGGTAAAGTAAAATGTCTGCTGCTTGAAGAACAGGGTAGCCTAGAAAACCATAAGTTCTCAGAAAAGGCTCATCACCAGACGGCCTCCACCCGGTTTTTTCCTTGACCTGCTCTAAAACTTCCGAGCTGACAGATTCTTTAATTCTTCGCTCAACAGGTTCACGTACTTTTAGTTTTACAGATCCACTGATTTGCTCGGTAATATCAGAGTGCTTGGTTTTAGCCAACTCTTGGAGTTGCTCCTTCCAGGTTGGATTGTTCTCCAGCCACGACAGCGGCGTGACCATGCCAAGAATCCCTGAAAGTTCCATGTGCTCGGGCACGTCCGATTGCTTGAATACCACGCATTTCTGGGGGTCCAAGCCCGCCGCGAGCCAGTCCAGCACCATCTCGCGGGAGTTTTCCTTGAGCTTGGCGGTGTCCTCGTAGCCGGTGGTGAGCATATGCCAGTCGGCCACGAAAAAATAGCAGTCGTGCGCCTGCGAGAGCGCGAGCCAGTTCTTCAAGGCGCCCCAATAGTTGCCCAGATGCAGGCGCCCCGTGGGCCGCATCCCGGAAACCACGACGTCGCGATGCTGAGACATGACGAAAAATCATAGCCTTTTTACGACGGGGAAATCCAATCCATTGACAGCCGCCGCTTGTTCTGTTATAAAATCATGTCCCCCAATGAAGACTCCTGTGAATCAAACCCGTCATGCCTGAGCCTTTGCGCAAGAAGTGGCGCGAGCGCCTCAGCCGCAAGATCGCGATTATCATCGTTCCCCACTCCCAGTGGAAGCCGTGGCGCGCGGAATGCACCGTCGCCTTCCTGATCTTCGGCGCCCTGCTGTGGTCCGGACTCACGATTTGGGCGGGATTCGTCTGCGGGCGCAACACCGATTATTGGATCACCAAGGCGGACAACAAGGTCATGACCGTCCAGCTCGCGCGGATTTCAGACGAGATGAACAAATCCTGGAGCGTGCTCGCCGAAGCCAGCGCCACCGACGCCCGGATGCGCTCGTTTTTGGGCATGACCGTCCGGAACGACGACGCGGGCGTGGGCGGGCCCACCGCCGCCGACGCGATGCGCGTCCAGCGCATGCTCTTGGGACAGAGCCCCATGAATCAGGTCTCCTGGCACAAGCAAATAGCGGCCATCCGAGAGGAGTCCTACAAGCGCCTGGCCAGCTTTCAGGAAATCGCCTGGGCCATCAGCAACCGCAGGAATCTCTACCAGGCGACCCCGGACATGTGGCCGACCGAAGGGCACATCACGTCTCCCTTCGGCTACCGGGTCAATCCGATGCGCAACGGCAACGACGTCAACTTGACTGAATTTCACCCGGGCATAGACATCGCGAACCAGCCGAATACCCCCATCTACGCCACGGCGGACGGCACGGTGCGCTACGCGGGCTGGTCGCACGGCTACGGCGAAATGATCATCATCGACAACGGCTACGGCATCTCCACCGTCTACGGCCACAACTCGAAGCTCCTCATCAAAACCGGCGACCACGTCTGGCGCGGGCAGGTCATCTCTTTTATGGGCACCACGGGCCGCTCGACCGGGCCGCACCTGCATTATGAAATCCGGATCAACGGCGTTCCCGTCAACCCGATGAAATTCTTGAAAGTGCGCCCGCAAGAAACCGTCATGTCCCCCCTTGAGGACGCGGCCGGTTCCGGCGCCGAGGAGCCTTGATGACGCTGTTGAAAAAAAATAACGGCGCGGCCGAGGGCCGCGAGGGATTGACCATCATCTCCGAGGACGCCTCGTTTCACGGCGTCCTCTCGGTCAAGGGCTCCCTGCGCGTGGACGGCTCCGTGGACGGAGACATCTCGGACGCCGCCACGGTCTCGGTGGGCAAGGCCGGACGGGTCAAGGGCAACATCGCCGCGGAGACCCTCTCGGTGGCGGGAGAAGTCGACGGCAACGTGCTGGCCGCCCAATCGATTGAAATACTGGCCGACGGCCGCCTGCGCGGCGACATCCGGACCCCCAGCCTTAAAATCGAGGAAGGGGCCTTTTTCGACGGTCACTGCGCGATGGAACGGACAGGCGGCGAGGCGCGCGCCGCGGAACGTAAAACCAAGGACATTCCCATGGCCGAAGCCGCCGCGGAGCCCCAATGATCGGTTTTTTACGGCGCTATCAAAAGTCCCTTTTCATCATCTCCATCGGCATCCTGCTCATCGGCATCTTCGTCGGCCTGGGCGGCTATCTTTTGTCCTCCAACGATATGAGCGAGGCCGTCGCCTCGGTGGGAGCGACTAAAATCCCCTACTCCCGATTCGTCGCCAGCCTCAACCAGTACGAGGACGTCCTGCAGAACAAGGGCGTGAACCTGAGCGACGACGACATCGCCAAGATCAAGCAGGACCTGCTCCGCGACATGATCGTCAACGCGCTTTTGGCGCAGCAAGCCGAGAAAATGGGCCTTAAGACCACCGACGAGCAGTTGGCCATCGACATCGAGAACACGCCCGCCTTCCAAAACAACGGCTCGTTCAACCAGGACATCTACATCCAGGCCCTGCAGAGCATCTTTCACGAGAGCCCGCAGCAGTATGAGACGCAGCGGCGCACGTCCCTCTTGGCGGCGCAGTTCAAGCAAATGGTCTACGAAAGCGCCAAGCTCACGCCGGACGAGATCAAGTCCGCCTACGCCGCCGCGCACAAGGGCTCCCTGAGGAAATTCGCCAAGGACGAACGCGCCTTCGCCTCGCAGATGCAGCAGCAGCGGGCCTTGGAACTCATTAATTTCTATCTGCGGCAAATCGTTCCCCAGGTTCAAATCCGGACTTACCTCAAGCAGCGGGAAGAAGGAACCTGAGAAACGACGCGAGATGAGCTCGATTCTAGTCGTGGGCTCCGTCGCCCTGGACTCGGTCAAGACCCCCGAAGGCGAGAGCAAGAACGCCCTGGGCGGCTCCGCGGTCTATTTTTCCCTCGCCGCGCGGCTCTTCGCCCAAGTCTCCGTCGTCGGAGTCGTCGGCCGCGATTTCCCGACGGAACACAGGCGCATGCTCTCCGAGCGCGGCGTGGACCTCTCCGGGCTTAAGGAAACCTCCGGCAAGACCTTCCGCTGGGTCGGCCAATTCGGCCGGGACTTGAGCGACGCCAAGACTCTCGAAACCCACCTTAACGTTTTCAGGACGTTCAAACCGGCCTTGAGCCCCGCCCACCGCAAAAGCCGCGCGGTTTTTCTGGCCAACATCGATCCGGACATCCAGGCCGACGTCCTGGACCAAATGGAGAATCCCTCCATCGTCGCCTGCGACACGATGAACTTCTGGATCAACTCCAAGCCGGAAGCGCTTAAAAAGCTCCTGGCCCGCGTGCACATCTTCTTCGCCAACGAGGAAGAAGCCAAGAAGCTCACCCATCAAGCCAACCTTTTTTGCGCGGCTCGGATGATCTCCGAATGGGGCCCGTCCATCGTGGTCATCAAGAAAGGCGAGCACGGGGTCGTGCTGAAGGCGGGACGCAGACTCCTGGCCTTCCCGGCGTTTCCGATGGAATCTCTTAAAGATCCGACCGGCGCGGGCGACTCTTTCGCGGGCGGATTCATGGGCTGCCTCATGGCCGGCGGCGGGGCTCTGGACGAAACCGCCCTCAAGCGCGCCACTCTCTACGGAACCATTCTCGCCTCTTTCAACATCGAGGAATTCAGCACGCGCCGATTGGAGCGCGTCTCGCGCCAGGACGCCGAAGAGCGCCTGGCCGACTTCCTCGATCGCCTCGGCGTTCAAACGGCTCTTCTGGACGCCGCGTAGGCGAAATCCTCGTGCCGGCCATTGAGATTTCCGGCCTGGTCAAAACCTTCGGGACAATCGCGGCGGTCAAGGATCTCAGCCTGGAAGTGGCCCCCGGGGAAATCTTCGGGTTCCTGGGTCCCAACGGCGCCGGCAAGACCACCACGGTCAAAATCATGACCGGGCTTCTGCGTCCGACCTCTGGGCGGGTGAGCCTCTGCGGCCACGACGTGGAGAAAAATCCGCTCGCGGCAAAAAAAGCCGCGGCCCTGGTTCCGGACGAGCCTTACGTCTACCCGAAACTCACCGGAGTCGAGTACCTGCGCTTTATTTCGGAAATCCACGATGTGGACTTGGCGGAGCAAAAGCGCCGCATCCCGGAACTCCTCGCGATGTTCGAGCTTTCAAGCCGCGGCGGAGATCTCTGCGAGTCGTACTCGCACGGAATGCGGCAAAAGCTGGTGCTGGCCGGCGCCATCCTGCGCAACCCGCGCGTCCTGGTGCTCGACGAACCGCTGGTCGGCCTTGACCCCAAAAGCGCGCGGCTGGTGAAGGATGTGTTCGTGTCCATGGCGGGGCGCGGCGCCGCCATTTTTCTTTGCACGCATGTCCTGGAAATCGCGGAAAAGCTATGCCACCGCCTGGGCATCATGATCGAGGGCCGGCTGACGGCGCTGGGGAGCCTCGCGCAGCTCAAGGAAAAAGCCCGGTCCCCGCAAAGCGGGCTGGAGGATATTTTTTTAAGCCTGACCGGCGGCTCGGAGTACGCGTCCCTGCTCAAGCGCCTGTGATTCTCCCGGCACTCTGGCGCCGCAAATTCCTGGCCGCTAAAAATTCGCTCTTGCGCGCCGCGCCCGCTCAAAAACTGCGCCGGGCTATTTTTTTCACCCTCGGGTTGTGCCTCATGGCCGGGCTGTATTTCGGCTTCGCGCGCTTTCTCGGTTTTCTGCAAAAAGCGCCGCTCATCGGGCCGCTTATCGTTTGGAAGCTGACAGCCATGGCCTTTTTGGCGGCCTTCGTGATGGTGATCATCTCAAGCCTGCTGACGTCCCTGGGAACCCTCTATTACTCCTCCGACCTGAGGTTCCTCTTCCATTCGCCCGTGGATTTCAAGGTTATCTTCATCGACAAATGCCTGGAGGTTCTCATTTTTTCTTCCTGGATGCTGGCCCTGGCCTTGGCGCCCTACGCCCTGGCCCTCGCCATCACCGACCATTACGGCGCGGGCTTTCTTTTCGCCTTCGCGGCGCTCCTGCCGCCCTTCCTGTGGCTGGCCGCCCTTTGGGGCGCCGCCGCGACGCTCCTCCTGCTTTATTTTTTCCCCTCCTCGCGAACGCGGGACATGGTCTGGATTCTCTCAAGCCTCTCGCTCACCTTGGTTTACGCCTTCATCCGCTGGGCCCAGCCGGAAAAACTGGTGCGGCCCGACGCCCTGCACGTCATTTCCGCCTACTTGGAATACCTGCAGGCGCCCACGGCCCCCTTTTTACCCTCCTGGTGGCTGACCAAGGCGCTCTGGGACTGGACCGCCGGCCGACTGGGCGGCTTCGCGCTCTGGGCCGCGCTACTCTGGCTTTGCGCCGCCGCCACGTTCGCGGGGCTCGTCGCCCTGGCCGGGCGGCTTTACCTGACGGCCTACAGCGGGGCGCAGGAATCCCCCCGCGTCCGTCGTTCCACCGAAATATCTCCCGTCGTTTCGCGTTTTTGGAGGATGTTTCCCTCGGGCGGCGTCCTCGCCGCGCTGTTCTGGAAGGAACGCCGGACCTTTTTCCGCGACGTCAGGAACTGGTCCCAAATCCTCCTCATCGCGGGGCTGGTTTTCGTCTATCTCTTCAGCATCGACAAACTGCCGCTCGATAACGCCGACTTGAAGAGCCTGGTTTCTTTCCTTAATATCGGAGCCGCCGGCTTTGTTCTCTCGTCCCTAAGCCTGCGCTTCACCTTCCCCGCCATCAGCCTGGAAAGCCGGCAATGGTGGATTTTAAAATCCGCCCCGCTCCCGATTTCGGCGATCATGCGCGAGAAATTTCTTTTCTCCGCCATCCCCATGACCGGCCTGGCTCTCATCCTGGGCGCCGTCACCAACCACCTGCTCCGCGCCGACGCCTTCTCCTCCCGGCTTTCCTTGGCGAGCCTCCTGGTCCTGGCGGTGGTCTTGTCCGCGATGGGGGTGGGCTTTGGCGCCCTTTTCCCGAAATTCGACGCGGAGAGCGTCCATCAAATCGAATCGTCCCTGGGCGGCTTTGTCTACATGTCCTGCTCTTTTTTCTTCATCGCGATGACGGTCGCCGTCCTGGCTTGGCCCATGCGCATGCACTTCATGGGGCTTTTCGGCCGCTTGAACGCCTGGCATTGGAGTGCGGCGCTCGCGTGCGCGGGAGGCTGGATTTTGCTAAATTTATCGGCCGCGCTGATCCCCTGGCGCCTGGGACGCGCGTACCTGGAGGACTTTGAACCGTGAAAACAACCATCGTGTCCGTTGTTCTCTGCCTGGCCTGCTCTTGGGCGTCCGCCGTCGCCCCCAAGGCGCCGAACCTAAAACCTGAAATCGCCGTGGTCATAGACGATTTCGGGCTGACCTATAAAAAAAATCCTCCGGACAACGAATGGATGAAGATCAAGTGGCCCATCACCTTTTCCGACATGCCGGAATCGCCCCGCACGGCCCAAGCCGCGCGGGAGACGATCGAATATGGCCACCAGCTCCTCATCCATTTTCCCTTTGATCCGTTCCTGCGGCTCGAACTGCCCGCGGATCGCGTCGATCCGAATGATTTAAGGCAGGTCAAGGCTCTTCTCGCCAAGGCCCGGAAAGAAATTCCTGGGGCCGTCGGCCTCAACAACCACCGCAGCACGCGGGCCACCATGAACCGCCCCTTGATGGCGGCGTTCATGCGGCTTCTCAAGCCCACCGGCCTTTTCTTCCTGGACAGCCATGTTTCGTCCAAGACGGTCGCCTACGCCGAGGCCAAAAAGGCGGGCTTGCGCGCGGCCGACAATTTCGTGTTCCTGGAGGAGCCCGGGCACTACAACGATGAAGCCTTCGCGGAAAGCATGATTCGTTTCGCCGCCCGGCACGCGCGCAAGACCGGCCGCGTCGTCCTCATCGGCCACCACTATTTCCGCGGCACCTACGAAGCGCTGATGAAGGAGGAGCCGCTGCTCAAGGCCCAGGGATTTGATTTCGTGTTCGCGTCGCAGATCGCGCGCTGAGGTCGGTTTAAAATGGTGCCGGCGGAGGGAATCGAACCCACATGGAGCGTAGCTCCGCACGATTTTGAGTCGTGTGCGTCTGCCAGTTCCGCCACGCCGGCGCGGCGTTCAAAACACCGAGTCTGAAAGGCCAGGCTCGGGCCAAATCTTAATTATTGGCGGCGCCCGGACGCCCGCGCGCCCAAAAGAGCCCAGCCGCCGGGCAAGAGCGCGGCGGCGATGCAGGCCTTGGCCGCGTCTCCCGGGAGAAAAGGGTAAAGGCCCAGGGGCAAAAGACGCGACGCCGGAACAAACCGAGCCAAGCCCAGAAGCCCCATGGCTAAAATAACGCCGCTGCCCAGAACCATCATCGCAAAAGCCTTGAACGGCGTCTTATCCCAACCGGCTTCCGCAAGCCTGCCTGCGACGTAGGCGGCCGGCAGAAACCCGATAAGATAACCGCCGGTGGGTCCGGCGAAATGAATAAATCCCGCGGCTCCTCCGGCAAAAAAAGGCAGGCCCGCGGCGCCTTCGGCCAAGTATAGAGCCACGGCGTAGGAGCCGCGGCGGGAGCCGAGCAGAGCGCCGGCCAAAAGCACGCCTAAAGTACTGCCGCTGAGCGGAACGGGCGTAAAAGGCAACGGGAAGGAAATTTGCGCGCACAAGGCGATGATGAAGCTCATCGCCGCTACGAGCGCCGCGGGGGGCACGGCCGATGCGGAGAGAACAAGGTCTCCCATCGTTTGGCTGGCGGCGCGGATGGAACCGTCCTGCTTCATCGTGATTTTCCCCTATTCAATCAGGAGCCCGCCTCGCGGCGGGCTCCCTTGTCATGCGTCTAAGCCCTGATTAGAGCTTCTTGACGTTGGCGGCTCGAGGACCTTTGTCGGAATCCTGGATTTCGAATTCAACCGCTTGATTTTCGGCCAGGCTCTTGAATCCGTCGCCTTGGATGGCCGAATGATGAACGAACAGATCGCGGGATCCGTCGTCCGGGGTGATGAAGCCAAACCCCTTTTGGTCGTTGAACCACTTCACTTTTCCTGTTGGCATCTAGTCTGCTTGACCTCTTACGATTAACATTACCGCCTTTCAGCGGTGCGGGCCTCGCGGCCACGCCCACATTATAGCACGGAACGCGGGCAAGTCCACGCCGCGCCTCCATCCCAGATGCGGTTTGCGCCGGCGTCGGAAATTAAGGACAATACACGGCATGAATCCGGAAAACCGCCGGGAGTACCTGGAACGGCTCATCCCGGGGCTCGAACAGACCATCGAGAACATAAAGTTCGAGCTGCAGTACTACGACCCGAACGATTTGCAGCTGCGCTACGCCAAGAAGTTCCTGGCCGCCAGCGAAGGAAACCTGGCCAAGGCGCGCCAGGAGCTTGAAAGCCTCGGCCCCGCCGAACCGCAACCGCCGAAACAGCGCCCATACGAATAAATAGCCTGGGGGCGGACACGAAAAGCTAACCTGGGCCGTGCAGGATTCGAACCTGCGGCCTTCCGCGTGTAAGGCGGACGCTCCACCGCTGAGCTAACGGCCCGACAACTTGGAAGGCGCTCCGCGAAGTTCGCCGGTTCTACTGGACCGTTCCGAAAACGCTGACGTACTGGGTAAGAGACGCCATGGAGGAGGACACAAAGGCGTTCGCGATGGCCGTGCCGGAAACCTGCGCGGTGCCCGCGGGCCTGCCGTCGGCGCCATAGACCGTTCCGCTGCCGGAGACAGAACCCATTCCGGAAACGTTGCCCGAACCGTAGCGGCATTGTCCGCTCATAAGGATGGTGCCGGAAACCGGGATGCTGCCGTGCACGCCTTCCGGGCCTGAAACATCGACCGTGCCGCTAAGCATGACCTCGCCGGACATGAAGCCCGCCACGCCGTTCATGGGGCTGCAGAAAAAATTTCCGAAACCGGACACAGTGCCGCCGCCGCTGACCGTCTCCCCGCTCAATGACGTTTTAGCAGCGACGCTTTTTGCCGCCGGAGCGGAAAGCCGCGGCAGAGGCTTGAACGAGCTGACAATCCTGGCCGAACCCGCGCTGAGGCGCGCTGCAAAAGACTGATCTGAACCGAGGGCTGGCTGCTGGGCTCGCGCTAAAAAAGCGGTCATCCCAATCATTAAAGCCACCATTTGCATTAGGCGCGTTTTTTTCATGATTATCCTCCTAAAACGTATTTTTTATTATATCACCTGGGCCGTGAAAAATACCGTTTCCCCAGGGATCCTCCCAATGATTGGCGTATTCCAGCCGCTGGAAGGGACTGAGAAGATTCCAATCTCATTGGATAAGGAGGTGGATTAAAGACTTCGACTATTGATTAGTAGCAGCTTACGCCCGTTTTGGCCGATAATCCCAAGTCAATACACGGATTAGTATCCGAGGCGGCACCAACGACAAGCGTCGACTGCTGCCCAGCGCCGGCAGTATAAGTCAGCGTATACTGCCCGAAGCCCGCGACGCTGATGGTGCGCGTCAACACCAACGACCATTCCGCTCCAGTACCACCAGCAGCAGTTATAGCGCCAGGAGTGAAATTAGTCAAAGTCGGATACGCGTCGTTATTGGTGCAAACATCGAGGAGGCAACCGCCGGTAATCGAACCAATGTAGTAATTTCCGGTCTGCGCCTCATAGCGCTCTTCCGAGCCGCGGATGGTGTCGAAGGTGCTGGTCGCCTCGGCCACGCGGCTTTTCTCGACCACCTTGAAGTACTCGGGAATGGCGATGGCGGCCAAAATTCCGATAATGAGGACGACGACCAAAAGCTCGATGAGCGTAAAGCCGGTTGCCGACGAACGGCTCCGGCCAAGCATCCATTCTTTCTTCATCTGCCTGCCTCCTTATTAAAGCTTGAACCCCCGACCCCTTTAAATATAGCAAAACTTCATGACTTTTGCTTGAAGAAATTGTGAGTGAAATGTGAATTTAATCGCAGTTTTAGGCATAATAACCCGATGCCGCGCCTTTTGCTTATCGAAGACGATGCGAGAATCCGCTCCTCCGTTCAAAAAACAGTAGGCTTGGACGCGTCGTGCCTGCTTGAGTTCGTCACGCGGGCCGGCGACGCCATCCCGGCCGCTATTAAAATAAAGCCTGATTTGATTCTCTTGGATATCCGCCTTCCGGATGGAGACGGGAGAGTCCTCCTCAAGCGGCTCAAGCAGAACCAGGCCACGGCCGCCATCCCCGTCATTCTTCTGACCGGCCTTGACAGCGAGAGCGACAAGGTTCTGGGCCTGAATCTGGGCGCCGACGATTATATCGCCAAACCCTTCGGCGCCATGGAGCTCATGGCCCGCATTCAAGCCGTCCTGCGCCGATACCAAAAACCATCGGCGCAAAAACCCCGAATTTCAGGATTAAGCCTGGATGCTGAGAATCGGAAGGCGACCTTGGACGGCAAAACCTTGGCGCTGCAGCCCAAAGAGTTTGAAATTCTTTATCTGCTGGTCTCGCGGGAGGGACAAACGCTCACGCGCTCGTTCCTGATAGAAAATTCGTCATCTTACGGTTTGCCGGTCTCCACCCGCAGCCTTGATACGCACATAAAGAATATCCGAAAGAAATTGGGCCCCAAGGCGCGCTGGATACGCACGGTCTCGAAAATGGGCTATCAATTCCGAATCGATGACTGAGCGGCGCCGCGCCTACTTCTGTTTCCAAGGACTGCTCGCCGCCGTGCTTCTCCTGCTCTTTTCATACCAGAAAGGATCCGCCGACTGGAATATTCAATTCTGGCTTCTGGCCTCGGCTCTTACGGCGTCCCTAATTTACATCCGCTTGGCCTCTCCGGCCGTCCTCTTCGGCCGCTATGCCGCCACCGCGCTATTTTTCGGCGACGCCGTCCTGGCGTCCCTGGCCCTGCGCTGGACCACGTCCGCGTCCGATATTTACCTCATTTACCTGGTCGTCATCTTTGGGACGGCGCTGGCTCGCAGCCTGGCTCAAAGCCTGGCCGTCGCTTTCTTCACATCTTTTCTTTATTGGCTTTCCGCCTGGACCCCGGCGTGCTGGTTTCCGCATGAAACCCAATTTTGGCTGAAATTTATTTTTCTATGGATTTCAGCCCTTATCCTCGCGGTCCTGGCCCAAGACTCCCAAAACTCCCATGAGGAGAGTAAGCGGCTTTACGAACGGCGCATCATCCAAGCGGAGCATTTGGCGAATTTAGGGCAAATCGCGGGCGAAGTGGCCCATCGCATCAAGGGCCCCTTGACCACGATTATGGTCAACGCCGAATTGCTCGCGCGCGATCCGGCCCTTAACCGCAAGAACCAAAAAGATCTAAAGGAAATCGTTTCCGAAGCCGAGCACTGCAAGGAAATCCTGCGGAATCTCCTCGATTTGGGGCGCATCGAGGAGATTCATCTCATTCCCCTCGATTTAAGGGAGTCCATCGAAAAAGCTTGGCAGGCGACCCGACGAGCGGCCAAGGGACTTGACATTAAATGGGAAGCGCGCGGCTTGGAGAACCCGCTCTGGATACTGGGGGACGAATCCCTCTTGCAGGAAGCCGTCGCCGCCGTGCTTCAGAACGCCGTTGAGGCCGCATCTCCTCGCGGGCGCATCTCACTGACCGTCAAAAATCACGCCGGAACAATCGCGCGCGCGCATCTCGCCGGCGCCAACTGGGCCATTATCATCGATGACAACGGCTTAGGGATGGATAAAGAAAACTTGGAAAAGATTTTTAGGCCATTTTTCACCACCAAGGCGCCGACCGGCCACGGGTTAGGGCTTTCCGCGGCGCTGCGCATCCTGCAAAAGCACGGCGGTTTCATCGCCGCCTCAAGTCCGGGCCTTGGCCTGGGCACGCGCTTCACGCTCGGCATTCCCAAGGCCGCGCCGCCGAAATCATGAGCCGGATTGCGCTTATTTAATTCGACCAGGCCGGCGTGATGCTGTTGCCCGGGATGTCTGCGACGACGTGCGGCGCCGAGCCGTCCGCGTCCATCATGAATATCTGGCTGCGGCCGTTCCGAGTCGAGGAGAATACGATAAATCGCCCGTCCGGGGACCAGCGCGGGTCCTCGTTGGCCCCCTCGCCGTTGGTCAGCCGTCGAATCTGCGTCCCGGTCACGTCCACCAGGAAAATATCCAAGTTGTCTCCGGCGTTGGCGCGGCCGGCAAACGCGATCCAGGCGCCGGTCGGGGACCAAGCCGGAGAGTCGCACCACGCCAGGCTGGTGATGCGCGTGGCGGAAAGAGTCGTCGTGTCCATCAGGTAAATTTCCGGATTGCCCGAGACATCCGAGACGAAGGCCACCTGCGCGCCGTCCGGAGAAAAAGTCGGAGAGCTGTCCGTCCCGAAGTTTTCCGTGAGCCGGGTCAGAGAGCCGTCGGTCAAGTTTTTTAGGTAAATACTGGGCGTCCTTTCACGGGACATGGTCAGCAGAAGCTTGGCCCCGTCCGGGGAAAATCCGCCCGCCACGTTCAGGCCCTGGGCGTTGGAAACAACCTCGCGCCGCCCCGTGGCCAAGTTGATGCCGAAGAGGTCCGGGTTGCCGTCGCGATAGCTGGTGAAGACCAGAAGCGACTTGTCCGGCGAAAAACGGGGCAGCAGGCAGATGGAACGGTCCCAGGTCATGCGCCGCAAGTTCGCGCCGTCGTAATCCATGAGATAAATTTCTTTATGCCCCGTGCTGTCGTTGGAAAAAGCGATTTCGCTCTCCGCGATGCCTTTTTTTCCCGTGAGGTCGTGAACGACGTCGTCTGAAATCTTGTGCGCCAAGGAACGCTTGTAAGCCGCCTCCTGGCGGTAGACCCTGGAAAACTCCACGTTCCCGGACTGCATGTTGATCAGCTGGACCATGACGGATATCTCGGATTTGACCGCGGAAGCCTGGGCGGTCAAAAGCCAAGCCGCGCCGCGCGTTTGCCAATCTGAAACCGCCGCGGTCAGATTCGAGCCGGTCCAGTGCGCGCCGTCCTGCATGATTTTAAAATAGCGGGAGAACAACAGGTCGTCCACGACCACGCCCTCGATGGTTCTGGCGGCCTTGGCCGAATCCGCGTCATACGGGGCGCCCGCGATGAAAGGGGGCACGGCCAAAGCAATCGCGGGCGCGGCCTGCGACGCTCCGCCGACCTGCATGTAAACATCAGCTCGAGCGGAAGAGGGAGGAACCACCGCCAAAAGGCCGGCGAAAACCAGCGGCGCGCGGCCCTTCGCCCATATCCGCCGGATCATCCGGCCTTCTTGGCCCGGTGGGTCTTATGATGCCGATGCCGCGAAAGCTCCCGCAGCTCAAGTTCCGCGCGGCGAGCCTCGGGCGTGCCGGGGAAATCGTTAGGAATGGACTCCAGATATTTTTTCGCCTCATCGGTCTTCCCGCCGATACGCAGCAAAGACAAGGCATACATGAGCCGCGAGGAGGCGACCATAGTGCTTTTGGGGTACTTTTCCAGGACAATAGCGAACTGTCGACCGGCGTCATTCCAATTTCCCTCACCGAAGTACGCCTGCCCTAATTTATAGGTCGCGACATCGATGAGCGCGCCTTGCGGGAATTTTTGCGCGTATTGAGAGAAACCTTCCGCCGCCAGGCCGTAATCCTGCATGCTCAAACGGATATCGGCTTGATTGAAAAGCTCGGTGGGAGAGTTGAGCACCGCCTGCGCCTGCTTGGCCAAGTCGGCCTTGGCCTGGGCCAAGCTTTCCGCCTGCGCCTTGGTCAACTGCGTGCCGATGGATTCGACCCGGCTGGAAATGGCCGCGCTCAAATCGTCTATCTTCGATGAGAGCCGGCCCATGTCCGTCTGATAGGAGTTGATCGCGTCGGTGAAGGCGGAAAGCGTGTCGTGAAGCTGGCCCATCTGGGTGGACAAGTCCGCCTGGTTGGCCTGCATGGAGGAAATCGTCTGCTGCAAGTCCTGAAGCTGGACGCGCAGGCTCGCGGTTTGATTCTCCAAGTCCAGAACGTCGTTCTGGGTGGCGACGCAGCCGGAAAGCGCCACGACAAGTGCGACAAGGAAGAATCCGCGCCTCATGCTCGCGCCTTAGGTCTCCGAAGACCTATTGGCCGGAAGGAGAAGCGGGGGCCGGCGCAGACGTGGTCGCGGGCGGAGCCGCAATCGGGGCCGCCGCCGGCGTGGGCGCGGCGGAAGCGGCGGACTCGTTCGCGCGGACCCCCGTTTCGGCGCGGCGGTTTTGCGCCCAGCACGCCTCGGCGTGCTCAAGGCAGACCGGGTCCTCTTTCCCGTAGGAAATCGTCGCGATGCGCCCGCCGCCGACGCCCAGAAGGATGTAATAGTCGCGCACGGCCTTCGCGCGGCGCTGGCCCAAAGCTAAATTATATTCCACCGTGCCGCGCTCATCGCAATATCCGGCCACGCGCGCGTCCAACTCGGGGTGCTGCTTCAAATAAGCCGCATTGGCGCGAAGAATCCCCCGCGCCGTCTGGGTCAAGTCGGCCTTATTGAAATCGAAGTAGACCGTCTTCACCTCGGGAATCGCGGTGAAGGCACCCGTGCGCAAGTTAGCCTCGGCCACGTTGACCGCGGGAACGGTGGAGACCGCCACAGACGGCGCCTGGACGGGCGGAGTCATTTTCACCTGATTGGGCGTGCAAGCCGCAAAAACCAAGACTGCGCCGGCCGCAATCGTCCCAGACCATTCACGGACGAAAAAATTCTTAATGTTCATGTGTGTTTAAACGCCTCCGTAATTTGCGACGACCTCATCCATCGGCTCAATTATAGCAAAATCAGGAAATTGGGCGCGTCGCCTGCCCTCAAGCCGCCAGCGCGTGGTTAAGCGCGCGGCCACTGGCGTCCATCTCATAAGAGAGCGGGCGGCACGTGTCTACATTGACGCCGGGAATCGTCTCGGGGCCGATACCCTCCAATTCCATCACCAGCGCCCGCAAACTATTGCCGTGGGCGCAGACCAGAACGTTCTTACCCTCCTTAAGCGGAGGAAGAATCTTGGCGTGGTAATAGGGCATGACCCTCTCCGCGGTATCCTTGAGGCTTTCGCCGCCAGGAGGCCGGACATCGTAAGAGCGCCTCCAAAGGTGAACCTGCGCATCGCCGTATTTCTTCGCCGTTTCAGCCTTATCAAGCCCCTGAAGATCGCCGTAATGGCGTTCGTTGAGAGCCTTATCCTTAAAAATAGGAATGGCGGGGTTTCCCATTTCTTGAAGTATGATATCGAGCGTCTGATGGGCTCGCAGAAGAGCCGACGTAAACGCTGCCGAAAATTGCTCCCCCCGCAAGGCCGCGCCCGCGGCATGCGCCTCTTCCTCGCCCTTGGACGTAATGGGGACATCCACCCAGCCGGTAAAGCGGTTTTCCAGGTTCCATTGGGACTGGCCGTGGCGCAACAAGACGAGCTTAGACATCTTTGCCTCCTATCAATTCGGCCACCACGCGGCGGAACTCCGCAAGCTTGACCGGCTTGGATAAAAATCGGGAGGCTCGGGAGTCCGCGATTTCCCCCAGTATCTGCTCCGGAGCGGCCTCCCCGCTTAAAAACAGGATCGGCGTCTCCTGGCTGCTGGGATTGCGCCGCAGGGATTCGTAGAGGTGAGCGCCGGTCATTCCGGGCATATGATAGTCCATGATGACCAAATCCGGCTGCAGCGTCCGCACCTTGCGCATTCCCTCGGCGGGTTCGTACGCGGCCTCGACTTGGTGTCCCTCGCGGTTCAGAATTTCGGTCAAAAGGCCGACGATTTCAAAATCGTCATCTACGATCAAGACCTTGGCCATGGGGAAGATTCCCCATTATACATGACTTGATCGGGAGATGTCTGCGTTTCCGACGGAGGGCGGCGCTATTGCGTCCGGCACGCGGCGGCTTTGGATTTGCGGGCGGACTTCATGCGGTACATTCGGCGGTCGGCGCGCTCCAGCAAATCCTTGGGGCCCATCTCCGCGGACAAGGAGGCCACGCCGTAGCTAAACCGCAGCGCCTCCCGGCCCGTTTTCCCGGCGCAGGCCGCGATACGCTCCGCGATGGCGCGCGCCCGCTTCTCGGACAAGCCCGGAAGCAGCGCGATAAACTCGTCTCCGCCGTAGCGGAACGCCGCGTCCACGTCCTTGCGGACGGACTGCTGGATGAAGGCGGCGAAGGTCTTGAGCAGCCTGTCCCCGGCCAGATGCCCGCATTGATCGTTGATCGCCTTGAACCCGTCCAAGTCCATGAGCAGAAGGCAGAGCTTCTGCCGCTGGCGCCGGGCCCGGCTGATTTCCTGCATGATGCGCTCCCGGAAAAACCGCTGGTTGTAAAGGCCGGTCAGGCTGTCCGTGACGGAAAGCTGCTTCAACCTGCGCTCCAAATCCACCCGCTGAGTGATGTCCTTGGAGATTCCCAAAGTGCCGATGATGCGCCCGGTCTTGTCGCGCAGCAAGGAGACGGACATGATGACGTGGATGCGGCGGCCATTGGGGGTCTTGAAAACGGTCTCGCAGTTCTGGATGCGCTCTTGGCGGCGCAGCAGGCGCATGATTCTTTGCGCTTCCTCCATCCCGGCGGCGTAATAGCTGCGCGCGTAGCGCCCCACCAACTCTCCGCTTTTGACTCCGAACATCCGCTCGGCGCCCGGGCTCACGTAAACGAAGCGTCCGCGCATGTCGGTCGTGCAGATGGCGTCCGTGGTGGAACTGACGATGGTCTCCAGGTAATCCCTGGCGCCCACGTAATCCGGCGCTTCCTTGTTCATCACGGCTAGTTTAGCCTACGCGCGCCCGCCCGACCAATGTCCTTAGGCCTATCCAGGGGATGGGCCCTTGGACCTATTTTTTCTTCCGGCGCTCCATGGCCGCGAAGGCCCGCTCAATCTTGAGCTTCAGAGAATCGACGTCGATGGGTTTGACGACGTAGTCGACCGCCCCGAAGATGAGCGCGTCGTTAAGGGTCCCGGCGTCGGCCAGGCCGCTGACCACGATGATCGGGACGTCCGAAATCTTGGAATTGGAGCGGAACTCCCGCGTCAGGCTGATTCCGTCTTGATCCGGCATCATGACGTCCATCAAGATGAGGTCCGGCCGCCGCGACGCGACATATTCCTTGGCCTTCTTTGCATTCGAGGCGCAAAAAACCTCGTAACCGAGGGAGGCGAGCCCCTGCTCGTAAAATTCGCACATGGACGCGTCGTCGTCAACGGCAAGGATGATTTTTTTGTCCGCCATGATTAGCCCCTCGGCTGCGTCCCCGAAGACGGCCTCGCGCACCAATTATCCAGGCTGAAGCTCAGGCCGCCGACCCGGTACGCGAGAAGCGACAGGCCGAACAGGAACGAATCAAGAACGAGCCCCTCCGTGATGGTGGGGTGGAAAGCGCCCCCGAAGCAGCCGCAACTGGGAAGCGGAATGCCGCGCAGCTTCACCGAGGCCAACGCGCAAAGAAACGTGAGGAACAATAAGCCAGAGGCTAGGGCGGCCTGCCGGGTAAAATAGCCCGCGGCCAAGCACCAGCCGACCGCAAGCTCCACCCAGGGCAGGAAGGCGGCTAAGCCGGGAATGGCGCTGAGCGACAAGAAAGGAAGCCGGTAATATTGGATGACCAGCGCGAACTCAGCCGCCGGAGCCGCCGCCTTCATGGTTCCGGCCGTGATGAGAACCGCGCCCACGGCCAGACGGCTCAAAAGGCCCATCCAGGAGGGAACGGCATCCGGCAGTTTTTTTCGGACCGGCGGCGTCATTTCTTCCCCTTTAATATTTGGTCGATCCACGGAACGCCCAGGCCGGCCAACTGCTCCACGCCCACGAAGCGCTTCCCATTGATGAAAAAGGTGGGCGTGGCCCCCACCCACCGGCTATTGCCCTCGGCGATATCCGCGTTGACGGACGCCAAAGCGCCGGGCTCCGCCGCGCAGTCCTTAATCTTCGCGGGATCCAGGCCCACCCTCCGGGCATAATTAAGCAGCTCTTCAGCCGGGGACTGGGCCTCGACCCAATCCGATTGGTGATCATAAAGGAGGTCATGATACGGCCAGAACTTGCCCGCGCGTCCGACGCACTCCGCGTCCAACGCGGCTTGCAGGGCCCAGGGGTGGATTTTTTCCAAAGGGAACTGCTTAAAAATAAAGCGCACCCGGGATCCGTAAAGGGCGAGGATTTGCCGGACGGTGGGCTCGGCCGCGCGGCAGGCCGGACACTCGAAATCGGAGAATTCGGCGATGACGACCGGCGCGTTGACGGGGCCCTTTTCGCGGAACGCAGGGGCTTTTTCGGACGTTTGCCCGCCAAAGCCGCGAACCCCATAAACCACAACGGCAGCAACCGCGGCCAGAACCGCGCCGCTAATGACTCTCCTGCGCACTCCTTGAGGCACGGCCCGATTCTACAATATATTCGAGCGTTTCTACCGTCAAAAACATCCGAAACGAGTTGGTTTTGGACGTCCCGAACCTACGGCCTCCGGGTATTCGGGACGAGTTGGGCCGCGTTCACGACGCCGGCGCCGTAAAGATGCGTGTCGACGCCATCAACGGGCGACGCGGCTTTGAGCAGGGCGGCGCGGACGGCGCGATAACCGTGCACATGCGCGCCGGCGATGGCCAAGGCCGCCAATCCGGAAACATGGGGCGTCGCCATGGACGTTCCGTCCAAGCGCCCCACCAAGGTGCAGGTCTTGCAATAGCCGTCGGGATCGGTCCCGCCGGCCGGAATATCCCCGCCCGATTGGTTTGACGGCGGCAGCGTAGAAAGCACATCGACGCCGGGAGCGATGAGAGCCACCTGCGGGCCCGCGCTCGAAAAATCGGCCGCTTGGTTGTTCCTATCCATGGCCGCCACGGCGATGGCGCCCGAATACGCTCCGGGGTAATCCACCGAGGAAGAGGAGCCCTTCTGCGGAGGGCCGTCGTTGCCGGCCGCCGCGACCAGGACGACTCCGGCCTTGACCATGGCCGCGACCGCTGCCTTGACGTCCGGGTTGTCCACGGAAGCGCCTAGGGACATGCTGGCGACGTCCATGTGATTCTGAACGGCCCACTGCATGCCGGCCACCACGTCGTCGAAGGTGCCGGAGCCTGTGGCGTCCAGGACCTTGGCGCCGTAAAGTGACGCCTCGGGCGCCACGCCGATGACGTTGCCGTCTTTGCCCTCGGCCGCGATGGTGCCCGCGACATGGGTCCCGTGCCCGTCGTCATCCATGAAATTACCGTTGTTGGCGATGAAGTTCCATCCGCCCTTGACGTTGTCCTTGAGATCGGGATGGTTATAATCGATGCCCGTGTCGATGACGCACACTTTGACGCCCTTGCCCTCGGTCTTGGTCCATGCGGCGGGCACGCTCAGGCGTTTTAAGCCCCAGGTCAGATACGGACCGGACTCTTCCTTCACCGCTCCGGGAACCGCCACGGGGTGGGCGCTGCGCAGCGGCTTGACGCTGATATCGTTGAACGGCATTTGCGCGAAATTGGGAGCGACATCCTTGAGCCAGTTGATCTTGGGATCGGCGTCAACCCGGAGAACGCCGGGCATGCCGCGCAGGCTGGCTTGAAGGGCATGAACCTGCCCGTGCGGGGCCTCGACCACCACGGCGTCGATGAGCGGCAGTTGCCGGACCACCGCGGCCCCGGTCATCTGCGCGATGCTGACGCGATCCGCGGCCGCGATGCCGGAATTAAAAACCACGATGCTGCGCTCGGGCTGGCTTTGCGTCGTGGCGGCCCTAACCGGCGCCGCAAAAGCGAAAAAGATTCCCGACGCGGCGACCAGAACGGTGGCCGCTCCTGTCGTCATACGACCGAATGTTTTCTTCATTCGTTTCCCCTCCGTGCCTTCATCGCGCCCGCACTTGGGCGCGGGGGAATTCTAGCATAGTCTGGGCTAAAAGACCTACCGGAAGTTAGGACCTTCGGCACCACCCGCGGCAAGACCACGATGGTTCGGCCTAAAAGAAGCTCAGGAAACGACCTTCGTATTCGGAGAAAAGCCCGTACTCGCGTAGTTTGCGTCCCAAGAGATTCAGCGCGGAGCGGTCGGAGGCCGCGGATGAAAACAGGGCTTCGATTTCCCGCCGCTTCCCGGCCTCGTCGGCTTCGCCGGGATTAAACAGCCCGCGGCGATCGAGATCGCGGACATTGACCGGGAAGGAGCGCGTGGATTCGTCAAGGGAAAATTTCATCAGCGCCAGCGACCACGCCGCGTCCGGGCAAGCGATAAGCGCCTTGGAGCCGGCATTGCTGCCCTCGATTTCCCCGCGGATCCGTCCGGTCACTAAGGACGGCGCCTCGGAAACGACCTGCGTGCTCATGTCGCGGTTCTTGAAATTATACTCCAACGCCCTCAAGGCGGCGCTGTAACGGCCGGAAATCCATTCGGAAAACTCCTTGGCCCCCTCGCCGAAGCCGTTGAACCGCTCGCTCAAAGATTCCGGAGTCAGAATTTTCGGCTTTTCCGACAAGACCCGGCCGCAGCGCAGGCGAGTCCTGTCCTTCATCTCCTCAATTGGAGACACCAGATAATAGTCGATGGAAGTCGCGCCGAAAGTGGCCAAGGCGTGCTTGGGCTGGCAAATCACGTCGGTTTGCCGCAGAAACCTCTCAATCGCCCCTTTTTCCATAGCCTGTCCTTAATGATAGTATAGCATCCGCCTTTCATAACCACGGCATTCCCATTGATTTTTGGCGCCGACCGGCTATACTAATCGCCGATGACGATTGCGCTGCTGCCTCTCATTGCGCTTCTGGGAAAATCTCCTGTCTGGGCAGGACAGGATTCCGGCTTATCCGAAGCTTTCTCCAAGATCAGCTCCGAAATAAAACGCGCGCCGGTGAACTCCGGGATATCTAAAGCCGCAAACCCCACGCGGCATTTCATCGGCCCAGGAGGCCTCGTCCGACTGGATGTCTTTGTCTGCGCCGGCTCCGGAATCAGCGATTCCACCGTGACGAAGGACATCAAGAGAGTGAGCAAGGCCCTAAGCCAGTGCGGGCTTAAAGTCGCCGCGCCCGCCACGCCGTACCCCAGATTCTCACTCCCGGACGGACGCTGCGACCTGGAAACAGGGGAAGACTCGCCCCGGCTATCCGATCAGGAGCGGGAACTCGTTTCAAAATATCACGACGGCCGCAGCGGAGTTTTGACCGCCTTCTACCTGTCCTGGGATTCAGAAAGCCCGAACGAAGCCGGGACTTCGCTTCCCTCCGACTATCTTGGTGAAGTTAAAACATCGGAAAGCGCCTCTTTCCTCAAGCGAGCCGTGGGCGCCTTTTTCATTTTTCAGAAGGCGCGGGACACGATGGCAAACGCGAGCTATACGCTGCCGCACGAAATGGTCCATATCTTGACCGAGAGCTCCGCCCACCTCCACGCTCCCAAAGACTCGATGAACCTGATGTATCGGCCCATAGGATACGCTTCACCCGATTCCGTTCAAGGAGACGCCCTCACCCGCGCCCAGTGCGCGCGGATTTGGGAAGTATCAGGACAACCGTGACGCCGCGCGAAGTTTGATCCGGGCCGCCGGCAGAGGTATACTTCCCCCATCATGATTTTTGGAAAGCCGCGATGAAGGTCATCGCCGTCCTCCCGGCCTATAACGCGGAAAAAACGCTTGAAAAGACGGTCCGCGACATTCCCGAGGGAACAGTTTCGGAGATCATCCTGGTGGACGACGCCTCCAAAGACAAGACCGCGGCCCTCGCCCGCAGCCTGGGCCTAACCGTCATCGTGCGCGATAAGAACGGAGGCTACGGCGCCAACCAAAAAACCTGCTACGGCGAGGCCCTGCGCCGCGGCGCGGACGTCGTCATCATGATCCATCCCGACTACCAGTACGACGCGCGCCTGGCGCCCATCATGTCCCGGATTATCGCCTCCGGCATCTGCGACGTGGTGATGGGAAACCGCATCCGCACGCGCGCGGAAGCGCTGGCCGGCGGAATGCCGCCCTACAAGTATCTCTTTAACCGCCTGCTGACCGTTCTGGAAAATCTCCTGACCGGGCAAAATTTGGGCGAATGGCACTCGGGCCTGCGGGCCTACTCGCGCCGCGTGCTGGAAACCATCCGCTGGGAGGAAAATTCAGACGATTTCGTATTCGACCAGCAGTTTCTCCTGCAGGCTTCGGCCTGCGAGTTTAAGATCGGGGACGTGCCTGTTTCCACGCGCTATTTTCCCGAGGCCTCCTCGATCAACTTCCGCAGAAGCGTAGTTTATGGCCTCTCCGCCCTTCTAGTCTTGTCTCAATACCTTCTTTGCCGCATGGGAGTCCTCCGCCTCAAGCGTTTCTCGCCGAAATCATGACGCGCTGGCCCCAAGTCGCGGCCTTCCTGAGCCTGGTTTTCGCCCTAGCCGTGCTCGCGGCATTCTGGCGCCCCTTTTACGGCGCGGCCTTGGCGGGCGTGGAAATTTCAGTTTTCGCGCTCATCGCGACCGGCGCGGGACGGGTCGTGCTCTCCGGCCTCGGCCTCTGCGATATCAGCGAATCGCAAAGAACCCTCATCGGCGCGACTCTAGGGCTGGGCGTCCTGAGTCTTTCCATCTTCGCCTTGGCCGCCGGGCATCTTCTGCGGGGATGGGCCGTCTCTCTCGCCCTGGCCCTCTTCTGGATTTTTGGATGGACCGAGATGCGCGCGGCGCTATCATCTCTTTCTTCCAACCGCAACCTGCTCAAGGAACGCCCACTGGCCGCGGCTGGGCTCGTCGCGATCCTGGGCATGGTATTCCTGGCCTGCCTCGTTCCGCCGCATCAGTATGACGAGTTGGTCTACCACTTGGCTCTGCCCCAAGCCTACATCCGCACGGGCTCTTTTGCCGGAGCCGCAAGCCCCGTCTATTCGCGCTTCCCGCAAAACGGGGAAATGCTTTTTGCCCTGGCCCTGCTCATGAACTCCGATATCCTCGCCCACCTGTTCATGTGGTTGGCGCTCGCGCTTTCCGCCTGGTGGATTTTTGAGATGGGGAAGCTTGAGGCGCCCCTCTCCTGCGTTCTCATCGCGTGCCTGCTCCTGCTCGGCCACCCCGCGGCCATGCTTTTGTCGGCGGCGGCCTACGTGGACCCCTTGGCCATGCTCTGGATCACGGCCGCGGTTTTGTGCTTCCTGCGCTGGAACGAAATTGGGGCGGCGCGGTCGGGCGCGCGCGGCTGGCTTCTGCTCTCCGGCATTTTCACTGGCTTGGCCATAGGCACGCGTTACTACGCCGGAGCCGCCGCCGGAATTTTCGGCGCGGCGCTGCTTTGGAGAGCCGTGATTAAAAATGAAGAACGGGGCGTCAAACTCGCGGATTTCGCGGTTTATTTTCTGGCTACGACCGCCTTGGCTCTGCCCTGGCTTATCAAGAATTTCTTAAACTGCGGCGACCCCTTTTTCCCTTTCTTCGCCGGGATATTCTCCCTTAAAAACCCGTTGGACGCGCAAATTGCGGGCGCCTACTTCCGAGTTTTAAGCCAATACCAACATGCCGGAAGAGAACTTAAGGACGCGCTTCTTTTTTTCCCGCGCTTAGTTCGCGGCGGCGGAGCCTTTGGAGGCGGCATGGACGTTATCGGCGCTCTGGGCTGGCCCCTGGTGATATGGTTTTTCCCGCTGGGCGCATGGGTATGGCGAAAAAACAAGTTTTGGCGCGGGTTATGGTGGTTCTGCGCCGCTTACGCAGCCATCTGGTTTTGTACGGCCTCGGCCCTGCGCTTCCTGATTGCTATTCTGCCCCTGCTCTGCCTCGTGGCGGCGGCGGGCATCCACGGCATCTGGAAATCCGCCTCCGAGGCGGGCCGCGTCATCTTGGCTTCATCGGTCGCTCTTCTAGCCGCCGGTAATATTTTTCTGTTTTTTTTCGTGCAGCTGGGAGTTTTTGGAAGCGCGGGAGTTGTTCTCGGCGCGCAGAGCCGGGAGACCTTTCTCTCCAGCCGCTTGGCCTACTATCCTTGCGCGGCCTACGTCTCCGCGCATTCGGAGCAAAATGATAAGATTTTGCTCGTGGGAGAGCAGCGCAGCTATTACGTCCGCCCGGCCCATGTCGCCTCGACGATCTATGGGCCGAATCTCTACGTCACCCTGGCAAACGAAGCTAAAAACCCCTTGACCCTCGCCGAGCGAATGAAAGAACAGGGATTTACCGCCCTGCTCGTGGTTCCGGAGGAATCACGCCGCCTAGGCGCGAGCCTGGGAGACCTCTCCGCGCACGGCAGGACGAATCTAGCGGGGCTTTCCCGCTTTCTGACTCCTCTTTTTCACGCCCCCGGCTGCGCCGTCATGGCGCTCCGCATGCCGATAGGCTCCGGCCGGTAGGCATGGAAGCGGCGCTTTTTCATTGGGAACTCTACGCGGGCGCAGGCGCGCTCGCGGCCGCGATTTCGCTTCTTCTGACTCCAGCAGTCCGCACTGCGGCGGTCAAACTCGGATGGTTCGACATCCCATCCTCCCGGCTCAAGACCCATAAAACAGCCACTCCGGCGCTGGGCGGTGTCGCCATCTATTGCGCCTTCGCCGCCACCCTTATTTTTCTGCGCTATGAAACGCAATTTCCGACCGGCACACTCAGAAGCCTGCGGGGGCTGCTTATCGGCGGCACCCTTGTTTTCCTTCTCGGGCTCATCGACGATCTTAAAAAACCGAGCGGCCTGGGATTCAAGACAAAATTCGTAATCCAAGCCGCCGCGGGAGCCGTGCTCCTGGCCTTCGGCTTTCGCATCCACTTCATCAAGCCCGATTACCTGGCCGAGTCGCTCACGCTCGTGTGGATCGTGGGCATCACCAATGCCTTCAACATCGTCGACATCATGGACGGCTTAAGCGCCAGCCAGGCGGCGATTTCGGCGCTGGCCTTCCTTCTCATCTCCCTCCCACGCAACGAATTCTACGTCAATTTCGCCTCCGCGGCGCTGGCGGGCGCCGCCGCCGGCTTCCTCCCGTGGAATTTTTCGTCCAAGCGCAAGATTTTTATGGGCGACTGCGGAAGCCTCCTCGCGGGCTTCCTGCTGGCGGGCATTTCATTGGGAACGCACTACAGCAAGGTCAACGATCTGGGCGTTTACGCCCCCATCATCATTCTGCTGGTGCCCATGTATGACACGCTCTTCGTCATGGCCTTGCGCATCAGGCAGGGCCTGTCTCCGTTCCTTGGCTCCAACGATCATTTCGCCTTGCGGCTTGAGCGCATGGGCTATTCGCGCCGCCGAATCGTCGCGATGGCGGCTGGCGCCGCGGCCGTTCTGGGAGTCTGCGCGTTTCTGGCGACCGCGCTTAAAGAAACCTGGGCTTTTTGCCTCTATCTGATGCTGGCGGTGGAAATTCTCATCTTCAGCCGGGCGCTGGCGCGCGTGGCCATGCGCGAATAAGCCCATGCCCCTAAAAACAGACGTGCTCATTTTAGGCGGCGGCTTGGCCGGCCTCTCGACCGCTTACCATCTAAACGCCCTGTCGGCCGCGGATTCTCTCATCGTGGAGAAAAACGTATCGCCCGGCGGCACCGCCGGCTCCACCGTCAAAGACGGGTTCACCTTCGATCAGACCGGACACCTGCTCCATCTCCACGATCCCTACGGGCAACGCCTCATCGAGTCGCTTCTCGCCGATAACTTGCGCGTGCTCCGGCGCTCATCTTGGATTTATTCCCATGGCGCCTACACCCGCTACCCTTTCCAGGCCAACACGCACGGGCTGCCGGAACGCATCGCGGATGACTGCGCCATCGAGTTCCTCAAAACTATCCACAGGCCCCGGGCCGCGGCGGAGCATGCGTCCTTCAAGGACTGGTCCCTCGCCAATTTCGGAAAAGGCATCAGCCGGAGCTTCATGTTCCCGTACAATGAAAAACTCTGGCGCACTCCGCTAAATCGGCTGACCACGCAGTGGCAGGGGCGCTTCGTGCCTAAACCCAGGGCGTCCGAGGTGCTGCGCGGAGCTCTGCTGGAACAGACGACGGCCTTCGGGTATAACGCGATTTTCCGCTACCCGCGGCGAGGCGGAAGCCAAGCTCTGGCCGACGCCTTGGCCGCCCGGCTCAAGCCCGGGCAGTTACGCTTGAACGCGCCCGTTCTTTCCCTCGATCTCCGAGAACGGATCGCGATCGTGCGCGGCTTGGGGGAGGTCGCCTACAAGCGATTGGTCAACACCCTGCCGTTGAAGGACTTCATCAGCCTGGCCGGGCCATGGCCCCAGCGCGTGCGTGACGCCGCAGCCAAGCTCCGCTGCAACTCAGTTTACTGCCTCAACCTAGGGGTCGCCCGCGTCCACATCTCAGACAAGCACTGGATTTATTTCCCGGAAAAGCGATTCCCGTTCTACCGCGTCGGGTTCTACAGCAATTTCTCCAGCACGGCCGCTCCTCGAAACATGAGTTCCCTCTACATCGAAATTTCCGCGCAGGCCGCGAAAAAAATCAGGCCCAGAAGCTTGGAGCCGGCCATTCTCGATGGTCTTGTCTCCTGCGGCCTGCTAAAAAAATCCGATAAACTTCCCGTCAGACTCTGGACTCCCATCCGCTGCGCCTACGTCGTTTACGACTTTGATCGGGAGCCGGCCGTCCGGAGCATTTTCGAGCATCTCCGGAAATCCGGCATCGAGTCCATCGGGCGCTACGGAGCCTGGAAATATTCCTTCATGGAAGAAACCATCCTTGACGGCAAGCGCTGCGGCGAACGCTTGGCAGGCCGCGCCGCGGCCGATCCGGAGCAAAGCCGCGAAGAGCTGCGGCCCCGCAAATAGATATAATCGAGTCGCGATGCCGCCGAAACGAACGCTGCCTTTTCTTATTTTCCCCCTGATCTTGTGCGGCTGCGTGACGGAAATGGTCCAGGAAACCCTGCCGCAAAAGGGGCCCGTCGCCCAAGTCGGCTACATCGTTCCCGGCGGCGGCGAAATCCGCTATTCCGCGCAGGGATGGGGCCCCGTCATCGCGGCGCGGCGCAGAACCGCGTTTTTCCGCATGCGAAAAGTCTGCAAGGGCATGGGCCTAAAGATTATCGACGAGTTCATCCACACCGATACCGTGGTGCCCTACAACGGGGGCGATTTGGAAACAGACACCGAATTCGGAATCCAGCATTACGATCTTGGGAAATACCATCACATCATTTTTCAATGCGCGCCGCCGCCCATCGCCCCGCCGCCCGCTCCCGCGGTGCACGCCAAAAAGTGACTTGGAATGCTTATCGAACGCCCCATCGTTTTCCTAGATCTTGAAGCCACGGGAATCTCTCCCTACCAGGATCGCATAGTCGAGATCGCGTTCTTGAAGCGCTTCCCGGACGGCCGGGAGGATTTCTTCGGCTCGCTGGTCAATCCCCAGCGGCCCATGCCCAAGGAATCCATGGCCGTTCACCACATTACCGATGAGATGGTGGCGCAAAGCCCTGCATTTTCCCAGATCGCCGAACGCGCCTTCTTATTCCTGGACAATTGCGATCTAGGGGGCTTCGGCATCATCAAATTCGACGTCCCTCTGCTCGTCTCGGAATTTTCCCGTTCGGGCTTTTTCTTCTCCACGGATGGGCGGCGCGTAGTCGACGCGCTTGTCATCTATCACCGGATGGAGCCGCGCAACCTGGAAGCCGCCTATCGCTTCTACTGCGGCAAGGCACTAGACAACGCCCACCGCGCGCAAGCCGACGCGCGCGCCGCGGCCGAGGTGTTCCGAGCCCAGCTTGCGCGCTATGAAGCCGTCCCGAAGGACCTGGACGACTTGAGCGACTGGTGCCGCCGCCATACGGGCGTCCGGCGGTCCTCCTGACGTGCCCGCGCGAAAGCCCCTGGCGGTCGTACTGCTCTCCGGAGGACTGGATTCCTCGACCTGCCTCTACTGGGCCAAGAGCCGCGGATATCGCTGCGTAGCCCTTTCGGCGGCCTACGGCCAACGCCACGACAAGGAACTTGGCTCCGCCAGACGCCTCGCCAAAGCCGCGCGGACGCCTCTTCATGCGGTGCGCCTGAGCCTTCCCTGGCTCCGAAAATCGTCCCTCGTCGACCGCTCAAAACGACTCCCCCGGACAGCCCTCTCCCGCATCGGCCGAGGAAAAATTCCGTCGACTTACGTTCCGGGAAGAAATACGATTTTCCTGGCTTTGGCAATTTCTCTCGCGGACGCCTGGGGCGCCGAAGCCGTCGTTATCGGAGCCAACGCCGTCGATTTCAGCGGCTACCCGGACTGCCGGCCGGCGTTTTACCGGGCGTTCCGTTCCGTTTTTCGGCAGGGCACGCGGCGCGGAAGCTCGGGGAAGCCCGTTAAAATCCTGGCGCCTCTCCTCAAATTGAATAAAGCCGGCATCGCGCGCTTGGCGCGGAAACTCCGGGTGCCGCTTCGCCTCACTTGGTCCTGCTACGCGGGGCTAAAAAAACCCTGCGGCGTTTGCGATTCGTGCAAGCTTCGCGCCAAAGGATTCGCCCAAGCGGGATTCGTCGATCCGGCCGTATGAAGCCCCGCATCATCGAAGTTTTCTCATCGCTGCAGGGCGAGGGCCTCTGCCTGGGACAGCGCCATATTTTCGTCCGCTTCGGCGGCTGCAACCTGCACTGCAGCTACTGCGACGAGCCGGACACCATCCCCATGAACTCGGGGGAGGCCTGGAGCCTGGACAAAATCAAGGACGCCATCTCCCGGCTTAACTCCGAGCGGGCCCACGCGGCCGTCTCTTGGACCGGCGGCGAGCCGCTCGTCCATCGCGCGGCGCTGGATGAGCTCATGAGGTGGGCCAAAAGCGCCGGGCTCAAAAACTATTTGGAAACCAATGGAACCCTGCCGCATGCCCTGGAAAAAATCGCCGCGCTTTGCGACGTCGTGGCCATGGATGTAAAGCTCCCCTCGGCGACGCAGGAGGAGCTTTGGAGCCGGCACTTGGAGTTCCTCAAGGTCGCTCCGGAAAAAACCTTCGTCAAGGTCGTCCTGACGTCCGAATCGACGCCGGCGGAATGGCGGCAGGTCATCCGGCTCATGCAGGAAGCCTCGCCGGGAATTCCGCTCGTGCTCCAGCCGGCCACCGCGCGGGAAAAAACCGCGCCGGCGCCTCCCCGCCTTGCGCTTGGGTTTCTGCGCCAAGCGCGGGCGCTCTTGAAGGACGTGCGCCTGATTCCGCAATGGCACCCTCTATGGAGAATGCCTTAGCTAGGTTTTAGGGATCGAATAGCCAGCCTGCTTCTCAAGCCAGCTCCAAAAATCGGGGTTTAGACGGTAGTAATAGGGCAAGAGAGGAGGTTCCGCCGCCGCAGAAAAGGCCCGGGCGAATTCAACAACCTGTTTTTTCCCCGCGGGGCTTGGTTCGCCGCCCCGCCAATAGGCATCGGCGACGAGACCTAGCGTGGAGAAGGCGCGCTCTTGTTGGCGATAGTAATCGGCGTTTGAAAGGACGGGCGGCACGGGCGGCCCCAGCGCCCGCAGCTTGACGGCAGAAATTTTAGCGCAGGAATCAGCTTCTTGCCCCGATCCGAAGATGCCCTTCACGACAGGAGTCAGCGCTTCGACATGGCCGGGCAACGACGCCAACGGATAAAACAAGACGGCAAATCTACCGCTGCTCTTCATGGGAACAGGCAGCATCTGCCCGAACTCCGTCGGCACTAGCGCCGCGCAGCTGGCGCTGGCGCGCAATTGATTCGCGCGCCGATACATCGGCTCCGAGTGCAGCCGCGCGACCCAATCAGTTTTCGCGCAGGCGCCCAAGACGGCCGCCGCGAAGAAAAGGCTCGCGCCTCGCGCCCGCCTCTTCACGGCGCGCCGCCTTGCGGATCGCGCCGGCCTTGCGGCGCGAGGCTTACCAGGATGCCGGTCCACGCCTTCTTGAAATCGGACGCTGAGACGTAGCGCATGGCCTCCCCCGTGCCCGTGTCATTCACGTAGTAGCCCAGCACGCGGCCCTGCGGATCAATTTCCGCGCCGGAGACGTAGATAGTGTGAGCCGCGCTTTCGGGTTGATAGGGCTCGCTCCAGAATTCCCGCTCCCGCACCACAGCGAGGGCCCCTTGCCCCTCGGCGATGGATATCTCAATATCCCGCGGAGTCGCCTTCATGATCAGCCGGCTGGGCACTTGGTGATCGCGCAAAAGAGCGTTGCTATCGGCGATGAAGGTGCCGCCGGCGCGAAAACCCGAGGCAAGGCCGTACTCGGCGTAGTAGCCCTTGTCCAAGGCCTCCTGGACCAGGGGCTTGATGCCGATGCTGACGCCGCGAGCGCGCAGAGCCTCGTATTGGGCGCCGATGGCGCAAGTGGGACCTTTTTGCACGATGATGTAGGGCACCGCCGCGGCCGGATCGCCAAGAGTCTGGCTCCAACCCAGCGCGTGCCAGACGGCAATCTTGGCGTCGTCATCGATGCGCTTTAAGCCCGCCTCGCTGCCGCGCGCGAAATAGCCGCGCTTGGCATCCTGGACGCCGTCATTGGGAACGGGAGGAGGCAGCGAGGCGGGAAGACCCAGGCGGCCCTTGAAAGGCGCCGTCCATCTCGCCAGCCCGGAGGGCGCGGCGACGGGATCCGCCCCCGCGGAAGAAGCTTGGGCGGCGCCTCCGCTGCCGTCGAAAAGGTGCGTCAGAGCGGCGGCCGCGGCTCTGGGGCTAAGGCCCTCATTCACGGCCTTGGCCAGCAGGCTCGCGCGCAGCCGGCCCTCCGCCGCCTTGTCGGTTCGCCGGATGAGTTCCGACTCAAACTCGCGCGACTTGGCGACCAAGGTTTCGTCCCGCCTGACAAAGTCGCCGACGTAGGGATTCCAACTCTCCTTGAACTTGCCGGCCTCGGGATCGAGGTAGGATTTTTGCATATAGGCCGGCGGCGCAGGCCACAAGAAGGGCGTGGAAATCTGCACGCCCTGGGATTCGATCAGTCGGCGCAGGCTCTCGATGTCGAGCATCGCCTTCATCGGCGGCAGGCGGTTGGAGATCAGCGCCGGATCCGTCTCCGCGAGCAGAGCGGCCTTCCCTTTCATATACTGGGCGTAGTCCGCGTCGGCCACGCGCGTCACCGATTGCAGCATTTCCTTCTGGGCGGCCAAAGTTGGAAGGGAATTAAAGGTCCGTGCCGCGTCCTGCAGCGAGGCGTGCATATAGTCGCAGACATGGCGCGCGACCTTGGCTTCGTAGAGCTTGCCGTCCGCGTAAGCGAACGCGCATGGGTAAGTAAAGACCAGCTTTTGCGCGGTCGGGACATCGGAGGCGCTCAGGGGCAGGGACAAAACCGGCTCTTGAGCGGACGCAGACGCGGAAAAGGCCATAGCCGCGCACAGCGCGAGAAAAACCGTTCTTCGAAGCATAAGCGGAAAACCCGGCGGTAGTATAGCCCGCGTCCGACGGCGGCGCAATGGGGCGGAGGCGTTGCGTCTTTAGACGCTACTTTAAGGAAGGAGAAGGGGCCTAAATCGGCGGGGCGCCTGGCCGGGAAAAGCGCCGGGCCAGTTCTTGCCGGTCAAGCGCCAGAAGGGCGGGCCGGCCGTGCGGGCAGGCCGGCTCCCGGCAATCCTTCAAGTCCTCCAAAAGCCGCATGGCTTCTTTCTCGGAGAGCGCGTCATGCGCCTTGACCGCGGCCTTGCAGGCGATCATGGCCACCGCCTCGTGGCGCGACTCCCGCGCCGCGGCGCGCGGATCGCCGTGAAAATCAAGCAGCCGACCGATCATGTCCTTCAAGTCCGCGGCTTTCTCGAACAAGGCCGGAACCGCCACGACATTGAGCATGGTCTTGCCGAAAGGCTCCATCTCGAACCCAATTTCATGCAGGCGCTCCCGGTGGCTCAGTATTTCCGCGATCCGCGACGCGGGCAGTTCTAGGGACATCGGCAGCATCAGCCTTTGGACGCGGACATTGCCATCGGCAACCTCGGCGGCGTATTTCTCAAACAAAATCCGCTCCTGCGCCGCGTGCTGATCCACAACAGTGATGCCGCCGTCGGATTCGAAGACCAGGTAACTTTTCTCGATTTGCCCCAGGTAGCGGTAAGGCGAATGGAACCACCGCGGCAACCCTTCTCTGGGAACGAACGAATTCGCCGGATGCTCAGCCCGCAAATCTAAGAATGCCTCACTCGTGGACAGATTCGGCGCCAATATCCCCGCGCGATAAGGCGCATCAGCTTCCGAAACGAGCGCCGAATCCGCATCCGCACCGCGGCGCGGAAAATTGAGCAGCGGCGGCGCGCTTTGCCTGGCCGCCGCCTTGGCGACAAGGCCGGAAACGAGATCGAAAACCTCCCGGTCCGCTTTGAAGCGGATTTCCCGCTTGGCGGGATGGACGTTCACGTCAAAAGCGGCGGCGGGCAGCTCCAAGAAAGCGGCCGCGACCGGATGGCGCGCGCCGCGAGATTCCCGGAAAGCATGATAAAGCGCCTGCTGCAAAAGGCGCGACTCGACCGGCCGACGATTGACGAACCACCATTGGAACTTCCGCGAGGATGCCAAGTGCTCGGGAGGAGATACGAACAAAAGAGCCTTCATCTCCGGCCGGTCGGCCGCAGTGGGAACGAGATTGCGCGCCAGTTCGTCGCCTAAGACGGCCGCAAGCCGTTCCTGCGCCGCCCCCGATCCCCTCAAGGCGGGAAAATTGAGCCTCTCCCGGCCTTCGGACTTGATGGTGAAATGGACGGCGGGATTCGCCAGAGCCGCTTCCTCCACGACCGCCGTCATCCGCGCGCGCTCGGTCTCATCGGACTTGAGGAATTTAAGGCGCGCGGGCGTGTTGTAGAACAGATCGCGAATCTCTACGGTCGTGCCCTGCGCCGAGGAAGCGGGCCCCGAGAACACGATGTCGCCGGCTTTGGTTTCCAGTCGCCAGCCTTGTCCGCGCGCCGTCCGACTCGTGATCGAAAGCCGGGACACGCTCGCGGCCGCGTAGAGAGCCTCGCCGCGAAAGCCGTAGGTCGCCAAGCTCTCCAAGTCGCTGAAGGCGGCGATTTTACTGGTGGCATGGCGCTTGAGGCAGAGCGCCATATCCTCCGGGTCCATCCCGCAGCCGTCGTCATTGACGCGGATGAGCCCCTTGCCGCCGCCCGATATCTCCACGTTAACCGCCGCGGCGCCAGCGTCGAGCGCGTTCTCAATAAGCTCCTTTAAGACCGCGGCGGGATTTTCAACAACTTCACCCGCGGCGATGCGGCTAAAGACCTCGGGGGACAGAAGTGAAATTTTAGGCATCGGTCTAAGACAAGCGTTTTTTGAGCTCTTGGAGGGCGGACAGGGCCTCCAGAGGCGTCATCCGCTCCGGATCGAGAAACCGCAGCGCCTCAAGGACGGAATTGCCTCCGAACAGCGGCAACTCGGCCTGCACCGGCGCTCCCGCTGAACCAAAAATTTTACCGGAAGCCGACTCAGTCTCAAGACGTTCCAGTATTTCATGAGCACGAGCCACCACTTGCGGCGGGAGCCCCGCCAAGGCGGCGACGTGAATGCCGTAGGAACGATCCGCCGGCCCGGAAGAGATTTTATGCAGGAACACGACTTCGGCCTGCCCTTTGGAATTGGTCCACTCCTTGACCTCGACGTTGAAGTTCGCCGCTCCTTCCAGCAGCCTGGCCAACTCGGTCAATTCGAAATAGTGCGTGGCGAAGAGAACTCGCGGGCCGCGCGCTCCCTCGGCATCTTCGGAGCGGTAGGCGCCGTTTAAATGCTCCAGAACCGCCCAGGCGATGGAGATGCCGTCGAACGTGGAGGTTCCGCGGCCGACTTCGTCCAAAATAAGGAGGCTTCGCGCGGTGGCGCTTTTCAAGATGTGCGCCGTCTCTTTCATCTCGACCATGAAGGTGGAATCCCCTTTGGCGATGGCGTCTTGGGCGCCGATGCGGGTTAGGATGCGGTCGACCATGCCGATTTTGGCGGACTTGGCGGGGACAAAGGAGCCTATCTGCGCCATGAGCGCGATAAGCGCGTTTTGCCGGAGATATGTGGATTTCCCGGCCATGTTCGGTCCGGTCAGAATGGCGATCTGCGGCTCTCGCCCGTTGAGGCTGATGGAATTAGGGACAAATTCCCCGGCGGGAAGAAGCGCGGCCAAGACCGGGTGACGGCCGTCTTCTATTTCAAAATCATGGGACAAATCAACCGTGGGCTTGACGAACCCGTGAAGGCAGGCGACCTCGGCCAAAGCCGCAAGAGCGTCCAATTCCGAAATCGCGGCGGCGGCGGCCAAGACAGATTCGTGATAGGCGGACGCCCGCTTGCGCAAGTCCTCAAACAGCCTCGCTTCCAAGCGGGTGATTTTTTCCTCGGCGCCCAAAATCTTGTTTTCCAATTCCTTCAATTCGGGCGTGATGTAGCGCTCGGCGTTGGTCAGCGTTTGCTTGCGAACGTAGCGGGGCGGCACCTTGGCCTGACGGGCCTTGGTCACCTCAAAGTAGTAGCCGAAAATCGAGTTGTAGCCGGCCTTGAGCGAAGAGATGCCGGTCTCCTCGCGCTCTTTGGCCTCGAGTTCTTCAAGGAAGCGGTTGCCGTCGGATTTCAGGGCGCGCAGTTCGTCAAGTTCGGCATGGACGCCGGTTTTAATGAGTCCTCCGTCCGAAAGCTTGATCGGCGGCTCCTCGGCCAGCTCCCGATCCAACATCTGCGCGCAGCGGCAGAGCTGCCGGGCGGGCTCTTTCCACCGCGCCAGCAGGTTTGAGAACGCCGAATGCTCTCCCATGCCGCGGAGCCAGCCGTCCACTTCGGGAAAACGATCGAGAGAGTCCCGCAGGCCGGCCAAGTCCCGAGGCCCGGCTTCGCGCGTGCCCAGGCGGTTGATAAGGCGCGGCAAATCTGAAATCTCGCGCAAAATCGCCGCGATTTGCGCCCGGGCTTGGTGGCTTTCGGAAAGCTCCTCCACCGCCTGCTGCCTAAACTCTATTTCCGGCAGATCCAAGCTGGGCCTAAAAATCCATTCCTTTATTTTTCGACTGCCCATGGCCGTGCTCGCGCGGTCCAGCAGACTCCATAGGCTCGGTGCGCGCTCGCCGGACGAAGACTCGACGAGTTCCAAGGTCCGTATGGCCGTCTCATCCAGCGCCATTTCCTCGGCAGCCTCGCGGTAAACCGGAGCCGGCAGTTCTCGCAGATGCAGCCGCGCCTCTTTGACGTAGGCGCGGCACTTGAGCGCTGCCCGGCGGGCCAGCGGATGATTGGCCCACAAGGATTCCTGCGTCCATTCCGGCTCCGCTTTTTCCAGAGGCGGATCATAAACGGTCGCGGAAGCCGGCGCCAGCCGCGCATCATCGGACGCCGATTCATGCCGCGCTCCAGGGCCGATGAGGATTTCACTAGGCCTGGCGCGGGCCAAAAGCTCCGAAAGCCGGCGCTCGCCGCGGTCATTGAATGACTGCGCCGCCCAAAATTCGCCCGTGGATACGTCCAGGCAGGCCAAGCCCCAGCCCACCAGGTCCCGCTCGATGGCCGCCAGAAAATTCGCCGAAGAGGGTTCCAGCAAATCGTCCTCGATGACGGTTCCGGGAGTAACGACCCGGACGACCTCTCGCTTAAAAATTTTCTTGGATGCGTCGCCGCCCTCCACCTGCTCGGCCACGGCGACCTTACGGCCAGCCCGCAAAAGCTTGGCGATATAGTGCCCTTTGTTATGCCAAGGGACGCCGCACATGGGCACGCCCTGACGCGAGGTCAGGACCAGCCCTAGAATGGGTGCTGCCAACCGGGCGTCGTCCCCGAACATCTCGTAGAAATCGCCCAAGCGAAAAAACAAAACGCTCTCGGGATGCCGGTCCTTCAGCTCCCGGTACTGGCGCATGACCGGCGTGTCGGGCATAGTTTCCGTCGAAAGACTCATAGTAACGATTTTAGCAGATTCGCGGCGCGGTACTCATGCCTGCGGCTACCGAACGAGCTTACAGGTCGAAACCCAAACCGACGTAAGCGTAATGCTCGGGCAGGGAATAGAACTGGCCGTAAGGCGAATGGCCCGCGAAGTAGCCGATAGAGGCGCGCATGGCCCGAGTCGTGTTAGGAAAGTCGAACCTCAGCCCAAGCACGCTGTTGGAGTTCACGTTCCACTGCACGTTGGCGTGTGACTGCACGTCTTCGGCCAAGTAGGGCCGCACCGAGTAAAACCAGCGCCACTGGAAGTCCGGACCGGTGATTTCGAATCCGCCCTGGAGCGTTCCCCGCTGGGGCGTGGGAATGGAATGGAAAAGATAGTCGCCGCCGCCATAGATACGCAGATGCGGAAAGATATCGTCCGAAACGACCGCGCGCACGCCTTCGACGCTGTAGCGAAATCCGGTGTTTCCCGTGTCCCTGATGTAATCGTCGCCTAAATGGGAGCTCTCGTGGTAGAGATAAAACTTGCCCGCCCAGGCGCCGTGCTTGACTTCAAGGGGAAGATTGGCAAAAAAATCCACGGTCTCGAATTTATTGACGCCGCCGCTAACCTGGAACCGTGAGTAAGCCATGCCCTCGATGTCCCACTGCAAAAGCCATGATCCGTTGGCGCTTGCCCAACGCGCCATGCCCCAGCTATGCCCCAAAGCGACGTCGGCGTCGTTATGGCCCTGCAAACGGTAATAGGACGCGCTCAATTGGATTTCCCGAGGATCGGCTAACAAAGGCCGGAAAACCCGGGTCAAAGGAAAGACATCGTAAGCCCGTGCTTGCGCGGCGAAAGCTCCGAAGGCCGCGCAAGCTAAAACGAAAGCCCTAATCCTTGAGCGCGGCCTCGACATCCTGGGACAAGTCATCGGCGGATTGCGGGCCCAAATAGCGCGCCAGCATGCGGCCCTTGGCGTCGATTAAAAAGCCCGTAGGAAATCCGGGGACGGGGTAGCCGACCGGCGGCTCTCCGCCGTTGGCGAGCAGTATGGGGTAAGGGATATGGGCCTGCTCCACGAAGGGCACGACCGCGCGCGCGCCCAATGAATCCATGGCCACGCCCAGAATGACGAAACCCTTGTCCTTGAAGCGGTTATAAAGCGTGATGAGGTCGGGAATCTCCTCCTGGCACGGGCCGCACCATGTCGCCCAGAAATCAATAAACACCACGCGGCCCCGGTATTGAGAGAGAGACACCCTTCGGCCGCTGATGTCCATCAAAGTGAAGTTAGGCGCCTCGATGGGCTGCTCGCTCTGTGCGCGCCAAGAATTCGCTGGGACCAAAAAATAAAGCAGCGCGCCTAGGCCGGCCAGGGCCAGCACCGCGAATAATTTCTTTCCCCCAGAAGAGCGCCCTTCGTGCAGGCTCATAACGCGAAGCGAAAAAATGACTGCGGGAGATACCGGCTGATGAGCCCCAGATGCCGGGAAAAGACCAAAATGCCCATGAACACCAGGAAAGCCCCGGCCAAGACTTCGCCCCAGCGGATGTAACGCTTGTAGCGGGCGAAAAACTGCAGAAAGATATTCATTCCGAAAGCCGAGGCGATAAAAGGGACGCCCAGACCCAAGGAATAGACGCACAACAACGCCATTCCTTGCGCCGCGGTTTTCTGGGTCGCGGCTAAGGCCAAAATCGCGCCCAGAATCGGCCCGATGCAGGGCGTCCACCCAAACGCGAAGGCTAGGCCCATCAGGAAAGATCCCACGTAGCCCGGCGCAATCCCGCGCGAGGAAAAGCGCCTTTCATAATAGAGCCACTTGATGGGCAGGACGCCCATAATATGAAGCCCGAAGAGAATGATGAGGACTCCTGCGGCCTTGTCCAACGCGGGAAGAGCGGAAACGAGGAAGCTCCCGACGCTTGAAGCGGATGCGCCTAAAAGCGTAAAAACCAATGTGAAGCCAAGAACAAAAAAAAGCGAGCCTAAGCCCGCTTTCGCCGCGACTTGGCCCCGGCTGGAGTCGCGCGCCAAGTCTTCCAACGAAAGACCCGACATAAGCGAAAGATATCCTGGAATGAGGGGTAAAACGCAAGGAGAGAGGAACGACGCGACTCCGGCGATGAAGGCGGCTCCGAGGCCTATGTGACCCATCTGCGCGTTCACTTTAGCATTTTATGCCTAAGACGCGCCTTTTTGCCCGGCATTCCGCTGGTATCTGGCCTCCAAATCGCGCAACTTCTGCTCGTGCTCTTTCTGCAGGAGCAAGCGCTCCTCGGCCAAGCGGCGGACCTTCTCGTCATATTCCGCGGCTTGCTCCAAGCGCGCGGCATGAAGCTCGTTGCGCAAGGTCTGCTCGACTTTCTGGAAATTATCGCTTAGCTCCTGCTCCTTTTGCATGAGCCATGTCCCGGTCTTTTGCTTTTCGGCTTCAACTTCCCGTAGGCGCCGCTCGTGCTGTCCGCGCAGGGCCTCGCGCTCAAGCACCAACTCCGAAGCTGCGGCGCGCGCCTTGGCCTCAAACTCATCCTCGAGTTCGCGCTTGCGCAGGGCCAGGGACTTCTCCCGCTCCTTGAGGTGCTTGTCCAAGTCCTTTTCCTTGGCCGCGAAATCCGCGCGCAAGGACGCGATTTCCAGATCCAGAGCCTCGCGCTTGGTGCGATTCCAGGCATCCTCCCGCTGGTTCCACTGCTCCTGCATGCGGCGCTCAAGCTCAGCGGACTTCAACTCCAGCGCCTTTTGCCGTTCCTGAAGCTGTGCTTCAAAGCGCGCGCGGCGTTCTCCGGTCTCGCGCGCCCACTCCTGCTCCAAAAGCGCGCGCTCGCGGGCCAGCACCTCGTTTTGGGAAGCGAGCCAGCGGGATTCCCGCTCCGCGAAGGCTTTCTGCATCTGGGCTTCCTTGGCGGCCCAGGATTCCCTCAACTGCGCCTCGGTGCGCGAGAGATCGGCGAGCCGTCCGTCAACCAAGCCGCGCAGCTCCTGCTCCTTCTGCGCGCTCTTGGCCTCCAAGCCGCGCGTGAAATCCTGCATGCGCCTGGCCTGATCGCGCTCGGAGGCCGCCCGGTCGCTTTCGAGCCGCTGCCGGAGGGCCTCCTCACGCTCCACCAGACGTTTTTCCATGGCCGCTCTTTCCTTGGCCAATAGATCCTCGTAACGCGCGCGCGCCGCGTCTTCGCGGCGGCCAAGCTCCTCCTCCAACTTCGCCTCACGAAGGGCGAGCTCGTCGCGCGCGATTTTTTCCTTCTGCGCCCGCGCGGCCTCGAATTTGTTGGCGGTTTCCTGCACGCGGGCTTCGTTGTCCGCGCGCAGACGCTCCAACTCCGTCCGGCGGGACTGCAAATCTTTCTCGGCCGCGGTGAGCCACTCGGCCTTTTCGCGACGAACCTGCTCCTCCATCTGCATCTGCCAGGAACGCATGCGGCCTTCAAGCTCCCGCTCATGGTGGCCGAAGCGCGCGCGCAAAGACTCCATGTCCTGAGCCAGCTTGCGCCGAGCGTCCTCCTCCAAGGCTTTTTGCCGCTCCGAAAGCCGCGCATCCATTTCGGACGACTCCCGCAGACTTTTCTCGGCCAGTTCCCGGCGCAGTTCCTCCTGCCCGCGCTCCTTTTCGGCCGTCCAACGGACCTGCTGCTCGGAGAGTTCCTCCCGAAGGCGCGCCTCACGGCGCTCGTAGGCCGCCGACGCGCTCTTTTTTTCGGCCTCGACCTGCGCGGAGAACTGCGCGTGGGCCTGGGCCAGGCGCTCCTCGTGAGATTGCGCAAGCGCTCGCGCGCGCTCGGCTAAGGACGCGGCCGCCTGGGCCTCTAATTCCTTGCGCTTGGCTTCCAAATCCTGCTCGAACTGGCGGCGCTCAGAGAGCATCTGCTCGCGCGCCTCGGCCAAGGAGCGCGCGATTCTCTCCTGATGCTCGGCCCAGAGCGCCTTTTCGCGTTCCAGAGCCGTCGCCGCGGAGGACGCCGCCGCGCGCACCAAATCCTTTTCCTTATCCGCAAAGGCGCGCTGGAGAATCTGCCGCTCTTCCGACAGACGTTTGTCCTTGTCGGCGAGCAAGTCGCGCTCCATGGCCTCGAAGCGCTCGCGGCACTCTTTTTCCAGCGCGGCGTAGCGCTCGGAAAGGCGCTCGGTTTGCTCGCGCGCCTGAGACTCCAGGGCGGCTCCCTTGTCCTTTAAAATCTGGGCGTCTTTTTGCCGCTCGGCGCGCACGCGCTCGTCTAATCGCGCGGACTCCTCAGCGACGCGGCGGCGAAAGTCCTCTTCGATGGCCGCGCGGCGGGCCGCGAAGTCGGCCTCCAATGCGGCGCGGCGGTCTTCCAGCGCCTTTTGCTCCGAGGCGGCGGCTTGGCGCCCGCGGCGCAGCATCTCGTCTTCCTGCGCGCGCAAGCGGTCCAAAAACGCGCGTTTTTCTTCCTCCAGGGCGCGGGTTTGCCGTTCGAGCAGAGTTTCCGTCTCTCGCTCCGCGTGGATTTTGGCGTCCCGAGTCGCGTCGATGGCCGTCCTCTTCAAGGCCCCGATTTGAGCTTCCCGTTCGGCGAGTTCGCGCTGAAGAGCCGCGATCTGCATCTCGGACTGTCGGCGCGTCTCGCGCTCGACGACGTTTTTCTCCTGCAGAATTTCCTTGCGCAGGTCCTCGCGCAGGGACTCCTCCATGGCCTTATGGTCCTTGATGGAGGACTCCCAGAGCCGGATAGTCTCCTTCCAGCGCGACATGGCCGCGTCCTTGCGGGCGGCCTCCTCGGAAAGACGCGCGGCCTCCGCAGCGGCCTTGTCCCGCTCGTCCTTGGTCGCGGCCAAATCCTCGGAAGCTTTGCGCAGGCGCTCGAGCGCCCAGCGCAGGGCTAGGCGCGCGGTCTCCACGTCATTAACCGATTCCAACTTAAAGTTTTCTTCGCCCATGGGCAGCGCCTTATTTTAGGCGTCCCATGTTACGATTTCATAACGGCCTGACGCTCCTTGACCCGGCACGTCCGTCGGGGGTATACTACTCATAGCCTTAATCTCAGGAGATTCCAATGTTCACGCTGACTGAAAAAGCCGTTGAGAAAGTCCAGTCCTTCCTGGCCTCGGACGAAAGCTACCGCGGCAAGAGCCTGCGTGTAGGTTTAAAGCCTTCCGGCTGCGCCGGCTACGAATACGCCCTGAGCTTCGATGAAAAAAAGCCCGAGGACGTCGTGTTGCCCCAGAAGGGCTTCGACGTGCTGGTGGATCCCGCCAGCGTTTCCTTGCTTGATGAGGCCGTCATCGATTACGCCGATGACGCGATGAGCTCTGGATTCCGCATCAAGAATCCCTTGGAAAAGGGATCCTGCGGCTGCGGAAAATCCAAGCAGTTCTAAACCCGCCATGGTGACTTTAACCGAGAAGGCCGCGTCCAGAATCAAGGACATGGCCGCTAAAAAGGGTGCTACGCCCTGCCTGCGCGTCAAGGTCGGCACCGGCGGCTGCTCCGGGCTGAGCTACCAGTTCGACATTTCGGACCAGGTCGCACCCGAGGACATCGTCTTCGAGGGCTTCGGCGCCAAGGCCGTGGTAGACCCGCGCTCGGACTTCTTCATCGGCGGTTCGCAGGTGGACTACTTCGAATCCTTAATGGAAGCCGGCTTTCGCATCCAGAACCCACACGCCAAGAGCACCTGCTCCTGCGGCACCTCGTTTAGCGTCTAGCCCGCAGACGGCGCTTAGCCTAGAAGCCGAAGAGTAGCGCGTAGATCACGACGCCGGTCACGGACACGTAGAGCCAGATGGGAAGCGCGCGCTTGGCCCACTTCTTGTGCATCTCGAAACGCCCCCGCAAGGCCAAGGACGCGGTGTAAATCGCCAAGGGCGCGATGATGACCGCCAGCACCGTGTGCGTGCCCAAAATCGAGAAGTAGAGAGCGCGCCAGGCGCCATGGTAGTAGACCACGCCCGCGCGGAAGTGGTAGTAGAGGTAGCCGGTCAGGAAGAGGGCCGAGCAGCCCAGAGCCGAGAGCATGCACACGCGGTGGGCGAAAAACCGGCCGCGCTTAACGAAAACGTAGCCCGCGACGAGAAAAACGCCCGCAGAAGCGTTCAAGCAGGCGTTTAAGAGCGGAACCGACGAGAGCCTCAACTTTCCCCTTCAGTCGATTTCTTCGATCGAAACCGCGGCGTAGCGACCGGTGAAGGCGGGGCCGCCGAGATTGAATTTCGGTTTGTGCTTTTGGACCAAGGCGGCCGCGATGTCCTTCAAATCCTCGATCGATCCGATATCCGCGTTGGCCACGTAGTCGAAGTAGACGTCCTTGGCCGCGACGAAGAGCTCATCCGCGCCCGGCTTAGCCTTGCCCGCCATGTGCCCGGCCAAAGCATCCTGGACGGTCTCGGTTCCCAGCGCCGCGCCCACGAAAAGCACTTCCGGCTTCCCGTCCGGATGAAATGTCACGAACTCGTAGACGCCGGGCTTGGGCGGCGCATGGTTTCCCAGGGCGTCCGGCTTAAAGCGGAAGCAGCGCTCCGACATGGACACTTTAAAGGTGCGGTTTTCGCTCATGAGATTTTCTCCTTAAACTGCCACACGGCCTTGCCGACGAAAAAGGGCCCCATATGTTCGATGTAGCCCGAAGTCTGCTTGGTCTTGCGCATCGCGGCGACCAGGGCGGACAAAGGGTGGAGAGCTTGGCCCAAAAGCCCGATGACGAAATCGTTGTCGGCTGGGTCCATGCCGTGGCAGTCGAGGCGGATGTCCTTGCCGAGTCCCGCGCTGCCAAAGGCGTGGCCGATGGCGCCGTGCTCGCGCAGAATCTTGATCTGCTCCTCGGCAGGCAGGGCCGCGAAGGCGCCCGTACGCCGCAGGGGATACCACACCGCCCAAGGCCATTCGGGGTCCAGCGCCACGCGGCGCGGGCGGTCGACGAGCCAATCGTCCAAGTTGGGCTCATGGCCCAAGGCGTAGGTGCGGCCGGCCATGGCGTAGGAGGGCTTCAACTCCAAATCGGCGAAGGGCCCGGCGTTGCAGAACTTGCGCAGCTCGCCCACGAAGAAGGACGGATCCTCGCTCATGGTCAAAAGCCCTGCCCCGCGCGGGTCGTGCAAGTCGGCGTAGAGCGCGGCCGGAATCTTGGCCGCATCGAGGGCCTCTATGAGCCGCGAAAAGTCTCGCGCGCCGCCGAAAGCCGAAAAGCTCATGAAGAGCCGGCGCTCGGAAAACTGCACGGAGCCGTCCGCGGCGCGTCCGCGCTCGCGCAAATCCGTGATGACGGGCGCGTCCTTCTTTGTTTCTGTTTCGGGCATGGAGTGATTTTATCTTTTCCCCACCGCGTCGAACAAGCGCGAGCGTTGCCCCGCGCCGGCTTTTCCGCTATAATCGCCCCATGCCGAATTCCCGCATCGAGCACGCGCTCACCACCACCGCGTTTACCATCGACGGCTGCCGCATCGCTAAGAACCTAGGCGTGGTGCGCGGCATCATCGTGCGCTCACGCTCCATCATAGGCAACTTCGCGGCGGGCATTCAGTCTATTTTCGGCGGGAACATTACCCTCTATACGGGCCTATGCGAGCGGGCACGCAACGACGCTTTCGAACTCATGCTTGCGCACGCCGAAGAGCTCGGCGCCAACGCCGTGGTCGGGGTCCGCTACGACGCGACGGAGGTCATGGCGGGCATCAGCGAAGTCCTTGCCTACGGCACGGCCGTTGTTGTCGAACCCCTGCGCTAGCCAGACGCTGTTTCTCCGCATCCCGGCGCGAAAACCTATAATTTAGGAAGGCTCGGCAAAATCATGGACCTTTCCCATCTTCCGCACGCCTGCGGCGTCTACCTCATGCGCGATTCCGCCGGCAACATCATTTATATCGGCAAGGCCGTGGATTTGGCCAAGCGCGTCTCCCAATACTTCAACCCGTCCAAGATCGACCTCAAGAACTCGGCGCTGACGCCGCTTATTCGCGCCATCGATTACATTCCCTGCGCCTCGGAGCGCGAAGCCCTGCTTTTGGAGCGCAAGCTTATCAAGGAGAAGCAGCCGTTTTTCAACTCGATGTGGAAGGACGACAAGTCCTACCCCTACGTCAAGATCACCTTGGGCGAGAATTTCCCACGCATGACGATGAGCCGCCGGAAAGTCCGGGATAAAAGCGCCTACTTCGGTCCCTACCCCAAAGCCGCCTCCATCAAAAGTCTTTTACGCTATCTTTGGCGAAGCCGGCTTTTCCCGCTGCGTCCCTGCCGCTGGGACTTCAGCCTTAAAAAACCGCTTCCCGAGCGCAAGATTCATTCTTGCCTCTACTACCATACGGGCCAATGCCCGGCGCCGTGCGCCGGGAAAATCAGCCCGGAGCGCTACCATGCCATCGCGGAGCGCGCCGCGCTTTTCTTTCAAGGCGATTATGCCGGACTACAGGAAAAGCTTAAATCCGAGATGCGGCAAGCGGCGCAGGCTCTTGAGTACGAGCGCGCGGCGATTCTGCGCGATAATCTTCAAGCCATCGCCCAGATGGGCGAACGGGTGCGTCTAAATGCCCTGCGCGCCGAGGACGTCGAAGCGCCGATTTTGGAATCGCAGGCCGTCACCGACCTCAAGGACGCGCTCGGCTTGGCGCGGACGCCCTTCCACGTGGAATGCTTTGACATTTCCCATTTTCAAGGACGCTTCACCGTGGCCTCCATGGTCTGCTTCAAGGGAGGCAGGTCGAACAAGGATCATTACCGACGCTTCAAAATCCGCGAGACCACGGGCATCGACGACTTCAAGTCCATGGCCGAGGCCGTCTTTCGTCGCTACCGCGGAAGGGCCGCCAGCGACGCGCCCGATCTCATCCTTATTGATGGCGGAAAGGGCCAGCTTGGCGCGGCGCGCCAGGCGCTCGAACGCCTGGGGCTGGACATCCCCATCGCGTCCCTAGCCAAGCGTCTTGAGGAAGTTTTTATTCCCGGCCGGACGCGCTCCATCATCCTGGAACGCCACCGCCCTGCCCTTCGGCTTCTGCAACGGCTACGGGACGAAGCCCACCGCTTCGCGATTACCTATCACCGCTACCTGCGCGGGAAAGGACTCCTTAGTGGTGCTTCGAGTTCCCCATCTGCGAGGCCAACTGCCCCAAATCGAAAATAGGCAAAAACATCGCGATGACGATGGAGCCCACGATGATGCCCATGATAACGATGACGATGGGCTCGATCATGGAGGTCAGTCCCTTGACCGCGGTGTCCACCTCCATGTCGTAGAAATCGGCGATTTTGCCAAGCATCGCGTCAAGGCTTCCGGTTTCCTCGCCGACTGAAATCATGGAGGTCACCATGTTCGGGAAAAGCCCGGACTTCTTGAGCGGATCGGTGAGCTTGCCGCCCTCGCGCACGGACTCCCGGCTGGATAAAATCGCCTCCGCAACGACCACGTTGCCCGCGGTGGCGGCGGCGGTTTCCAAGCCCTGCATGATGGGAACGCCCGATTTGATGAGCGTTCCCAGGGTCCGCGTGAGCTTCGCGATGGCGACCTTGGTCAGGATGGTCCCAAAAAGCGGGGCCTTCAAGATTTGAGCGTCCACCCATTTTCTCCCGAACGACGTCTTGCAGAAGCGCTTGAACCCGTAGCCGATAGCGATGGGAATGGGAACCCAGGCGTACCAATAGGTCCGCAAAATGGCCGAAATATTGAGCAGAATTTGTGTCGGCAGCGGCAGCGTTCCCCCAAAAGCCGAAAAGATATCCTTGAACGTCGGCACCACGAAAGTCAGAAGAAAAACCGTCACCAGGGCGCAGATGGAAAGCACCACGGCCGGGTACATCATCGCGGATTTAACCTTGGCCTTTAATGCCTCAGAGTTCTCCAAGTACGAGGTTAAACGCTCCAAAATCGTGTCCAGAATTCCGCCCAGTTCGCCGGCCTTGACCATGGACGTATAGAGTTCGGGAAAGGCCCCGGGATGTTTTTTCATCGCGTCGGTGATGGACAGCCCGCCCTCGATATCCGTGCGCACCGCGACGATGATCTTCTTGAAGGCCGGATTCTGAGCCTGGGTCTCCAGGATGGACAGGCCCTGCACGATGGGAACGCCCGCTCCGATAAGCGTGGAAAGCTGCCGGGAAAACATCGTCAAGTCCTTGGACTTGACCTTTCCGCTTGAGTTTAGGCGCTCTTTAAGCGCATCGAGCAGCCCCGGTTTTTTTTCGCCGATTTCAAGCACCACCATCTTCTGGGAGCGCAGAAGCTCGATGGCGATGCGGCGCTCGGCGGCGTCGAGCGTGCCCTGGCGGACGCCCCCGTCTTTTCCCTTGGCTTTATAGGCGAAAGTCGGCATAAGGCGTTATTTCACCGGGGCCATGGAGCGCTGCATCAGGCGCCTCAAGTCCTCGGGGTCGAGAGAATGCTCCATCGCCTCCTGGAAGCTGATGCGTTGCTTGCGGTAGAGCTCCGCCAGCGATTGGTTCATCGTCTGCATCCCGAATTTTCCGCCGGTCTGGATGGCCAGCTGGATTTGTTCGACCTTCTGCTCCCGGATAAGGTTCCGGATGGCGGCGGTCACGACCAGGACCTCGGAAGCCAGCACCCGGCCAGCGCCGGAAATATGCGAAAGAAGCTGCTGGGCGAAAACGGCCTGCAGCACGAAGGAAAGCTGCACGCGCACTTGATCGATTTGTTCCTGCGGGAAAACGTCGATGATGCGGTTGATGCTTTGCGCGCAGTCGGTCGTATGCAGGGTGGCGAAGACCAGGTGCCCGGTCTCCGCGATGGTCAGCGCCGCGGAAACAGTGTCCAAGTCGCGCATTTCGCCGATCAAGATGATGTCGGGGTCCTGGCGCAGGACGTACTTAAGGGCCTTGGGAAAGCTCTCCGTGTCCTGCCCCACCTCGCGCTGGTTGACCAGGCCTTTTTTGTGCGCGTGCACGTACTCGATGGGATCCTCGATGGTCACGATGTGCGCGCTGCGATGCTCGTTCAAGTAGTCGATCATGCTGGCCAGCGTGGTCGATTTTCCCGAGCCCGTGGGGCCGGTCACCAGCACCAGGCCTTTGGGAATCTTCATGATGTCATGAACCACCGGCGGCATGCCCAAATCCTCGAAGGTCTTGAACGTCGAGGGGATGGAACGAATGGCCGCGCCTATAGCCCCCCGCTGGCGGTAGATATTCATGCGCAGACGGCCCAGGCCTTTGAAGCCGAAGGCCAGATCAAGCTCGTTCGTCGCTTCAAATTTCTGCCGTTGCGTCTCCGTCAGAAGAGAAAACACCAGGACTTGGCATGACTCTGCGGTCAACTTATCGAAAGGCGTCGGAGCCAAATCCCCGTCGACGCGCAGCATGGGCACGGAGCCCACTGTCAGGTGCAAATCCGAGGCGCCCTTCTCATGCATGAGAATGAGCAGGTCGCTCATCGAGACCATCAGCGTGACTCCTTCATGCCTAGGTATGGCTGCCGGTCACGCGGATGACCTCCTCCGCGGTGGTGAGTCCTGCCAGCAGCTTGCGCACGGCCGATTGCTCAAGCGTGATCATGCCGTTTTTGAGCGCGGCATCCTTAATGCTCATGGCCGTGGCTTTCTGGCTGATGAGCTCACGGATATTGTCCGTGAGCTCGAGCACTTCGTGGATGCCGATTCGGCCCCGATAGCCGGTTCCGGCGCAATTCTCGCATCCCTTTCCTTTATAAAGGGTGACTTTGGGCTTGTCCGGACGCTGCTTGTCCGGGACCCCCAAATTGGCGAGCCATTGCGTTTCGACTTCGTAGGGCTCCTTGCAGTCCTTGCAGATGGTGCGCACCAGCCGCTGGGCCACGACCATGATGAGCGCCGAGGAGACCAAGACCGGATCGATATCCATCATCATGATGCGGGTCACGGCGCCCGGCGCGTCGTTGGTGTGCAGAGTGGAAAAAACCAAGTGCCCGGTCAGGGCTGCGTTGATAGCGATGGTCATGGTTTCCTGATCGCGAATTTCCCCCACCATGATGATGTCCGGATCCTGGCGCAGGAAGGAACGCAGGCTCGAGGCGAAGGTAAGGCCGATTTCAGCGTTGCAGTGGACTTGATTGATGCCCTGAAGAACCAATTCCACGGGATCTTCGGCGGTCATGATGTTGACGTCCGGAGAATTGAGCGTATGCAACGTGGAATAAAGCGTGGTGGATTTTCCCGAACCCGTGGGGCCAGTTACCAGGATTATGCCGTGCGGATCCTTAATATGCTTGTTGAAAATCGAGAAGTTTTCAGGGTCCATGCCCAACTGGCCGATATCAAGACGTGTCGCCGCGGAATCCATAATCCGGATGACGACTTTTTCCCCCGATGTGCAGGGGCAGATGGAAATGCGCAGGTCCACCTCCTTTTCGCCGATCTTGACCTTAATGCGCCCGTCCTGGGGTCGGCGCCGCTCCGCGATATCCAAGCTGGCCATAATCTTGAGTCGCGAGACGATGGCGTTCAAGAACTTCTTGGGAGGCGAGGGCTGCTCGTAGAGCACCCCATCCATGCGGTAGCGCACTCTCAGCGTTTTCTGGTAGGGCTCGATGTGGATGTCCGAGGCCTTGCATTTGACCGCGCGGACCAGCAACAGGTTGACTATCTGGATGATGCCGCCTTGCTCTTCCTGGCTAATCTGCGTGGCCGAATCGTCATCCTCATCCTCGGCCGATTTTTCCTTGGCTTTTTGAACGACCAGACCGCCTTCCTCGCCCGCCTGTTTTTTGGCTTCCTCTAAAACTTTTTTGCCGGCCGCCTCCTCGTTCCCATAGGCCCTTTCTATGGCGTCGACGAGGTCTGATTCCGGGGTGATAACGACGTTGACCTTGAGGCCCGTCGTAATACGGATTTCATCCACAGCCATGACGTTCAGCGGATCGCACATGGCGACGGTCAACTGGTCGTCGGCGAATTGGATGGGCAGGATGAGCTTCTGGCGGACCATTTTTTCCGGCACCATTTTCAGCACGTCTTTTTTTATGGCGCCGCGATCGGCGAGCCGCACGAACTTAAAGCCGCACTTTTGGCTTACAAATTCAACAAGTTTTTCGGAAGTAAGATAGCCTTTGTCGATGATAACGGCGCTTAGGATGCGTCCGGTCTTCTTGTGCTCGTCCATGCACTCATGGAGTTGGTCATAGGTCAGGAGCGCCTCGGAGACAAGAAGTTCTCCCAGGCGCGTCGAAATGGCTATAGGATTGGTGGATTCTTTCAGGGCCGGCATCAGGTCCGCCTCTTACTAAAGATAACGGACATATCCATTTCTGTCAAGGTCTATTGCTGCGGGGCGGGCTGAGCGGATTGCGGCTGGGGAGCGGAAACGGCGCTTTGACCGCCGGAAAGAAGCTGCTTAGCCGCGGCATTGGCTCCCTGGACGGTTTGGCGGTCCGCGTCTGCCGCGAAAAGATAGGAAATGGACTGAGGAAGCGAACTTTGCGGTCCTGGAACTACGCGGTACTGGACCTCGTAGCTGGCGCCGCTCAAGGCGCCCGCCGTCCACTCCTCCCTATTGTCATCCCCAGGATTGGCCGTGAAGGAATACTGGAGCCACTGGGCGACGGTGCCGCGATTGCCGTCCAAGGGATAACTCTTCACCAAATCAATGGCCGCTTGGGCTTCGGGCGAAATCGGAGCGGGCGCCTGCTGCTGCGTCTGGGCAGTTTGCGGGGAAGCCGCCTGCTGAGCCGGAGCGGCGGGCGGCGGCGCGGAAACGGGACTGGCGGCGGGGGCGGGAGAAGGCGCCGGCCGCGAAGAATTAAAGCCGCCGGTCAAAAGAAAAAAACCGCCGCCCGCCGCGGCGACGATGAGTCCTCCCAAAATAAAATAAACCCCCTTAGGGCTCTTTTTCTTGGGCTTTGTCGCCGCTTTGGCTTTGCCGGGCGGCGCCGAAGCCGTTGCCGGCGCCAACTCAGAAATCAAATTCTGCGTAGAAACGGCGGGCGCGGCCGCAAAAGGCTGGGTGGGAGCGGTATCCAATCCCGGGATGGACGCAGGTTTGGCGGCGAACTCAGTTCCCGAACCCGGAGGTTGGGACGCGGGCTCGATTGGAGCCTGGAACGACGGAACTGTTCCAAAAATTCCCGTGGTGAATTCAGAAGCCGAAGGCACGGCTGAAAGTCCCGCTCCCGGCGTCGCGGCAAATAGGCTCGCGGGTTCCGACTGGGACTGCACGTTTTGGGGCTGTGGCGCTGGCGCGGCGAACGGCGCCGGGGCCGGACTAAAAGCAGAAATTTCAGAAGCAGGGCCCAGGACTTTCTGCAGTTCGGATTCGAATGTTCCGGACTTGGCGGGCGGCTCGGCCTCCGGAATCGAGGCCGATGCTTCAAGGGCCGACTCAGGCGCCGGAACTTCTTGAGGCGACGGCTCTGGAAACGCGGCCACCGCAGCGGCAAGTTCCGTCTGCTGAGGCGCGCTTGGCCCCAGTTCTTTTTCAAGCCCTGATTTTGGTTCGGGCGCCGCTGCGGGTTGCGGCGCGACAAAAGCCGGCTCCTCCTGTTCCATCGGCATGGGAGCCGCCTCTCGTGGAGTCTCGAGAACGGGAAAAGTTTTGGGCGCTTCAAAGATGACGTCCGCGGGCGCGAGAGAGACCTCCCGTTCCGGCTCAGGAATCGCGGCGGAAATGGCGGGAACGGGTTCCTCGACCGGCGCCGACGACGGGAAATCCTCCCTCTTATCAGCCTTGACCTCCTTGGACTCTTCCAACGCGGCAAGCCGTTCGCGCAACCTGGCCACTTCCAGTAAAAGAGCGGCCTCGTTGGACGTTTCCGGCGCCGGTTCTTTGGGCGTCTCCGGTCGCGGACGCTCCTCTTGAATTTTCGGCAGGCCCAACTCGGGCGCGATCTCAATAAGATCCAAGAATACGTCCAGAGGAGGCTCGGCATCAGGATTTCCCAAGAACCGCGCTTCACCCCCGGACCAGAGCTCGGGATCTAAATCAAAATCGACGATCATTTCATCAAGGCTCTTCTCTGGAATCGGAGGCAGGGCAGCCATCGAAGCCGGCTCGTCCTCGATGGGAAAATTCAGGATTTCAGCCAAGGGGCGCCACAGCTTCCCCCCGCCCGAAGAAGGAGCTTCGGCGTAGGCCAAGGTGTCGGGATCCGCGTTCAGGCGCCTTAGCTCTTCCGAGTCGTAAGGGCCGGAAATATCCGCGTCCTTATAAATGAAGTATTTCATGGGCGTGCGACGACCGCCCCATTAGGGTAGCGTAGGCGTGTTAACTTTTCAAGACGAAGAAACGCCGTTTTTTCAGGAGTCCGAAGCGGAGACGTCTTCTCCGCCGGCCGCGGAAAGCTCCGCAACCGGCTCCAAACGCGACTCCGGGGACTTCTCGGCGCCGTTCTGGCAATTGATGCAGTAGCGCGCGAACGGCAGGGTCTTGAGACGCAGCTTCGCGATGGGTTTGCGGCAGGACTCGCAAACGCCGTAAACGCCGCGGTCGATTTTGCGCAACGCGGCCTCGATCTGATCCAGAGTCGTTCTCCCGCTGTCGGAAAGCTCAAAGAGCAGCTCCCGCTCGATGGATTGGCTTGCCTCGTCCACTGAATCGCCGGTCGAACCGCCCACGTCGGTGACGATCTCTTTGCGTTCCGAGGCCTTGAGAACCTCGTCGCGCATGGTCAAAAGCTGTTTCCGGATGGAAAGCAGGCCCGGCTTGACGCCTTTGCCCGAGGCCGCGATCTTAGCCGCCGCGGATTTTCCCGATTTCTTGGCTGATTTCTTTTTCATGGGCATACTCTATAAAACTTCTCCTTTTTGATCCATATCCAAAATAGGCGCCTCACGCGCTAAGAAGCGTCGCCGCAGATTCGATGCGGGAAACGACTTTTTCCCGACCCATCACCTCCAGCATCGCGAAGAGGCTGGGGCCCTCTGTCCGGCCGCTGACGGCCGCCCGCAGGGGATGGAAAACCTGGCCGGTCTTGAGCCCTTTGTCCGCGCAGAACTTCCGGATGCGCTCCTCGAGCGCTTTCTCCGAGAACGGCTCGAAGGCGCGCAAATCTTCTCCCAAGCCGTTCAAAACGGATTTGACTCCGGGCTGGCGAAGAACCTTGTCCATAGCCTTGGGAGAAAACTCGACTTTGTCTTGATAGAAAAAACTCACCAAGCCGGGAATCTCGCTCAAGAGCCGGTATTTCTCGCGCTCCAAAGCCGCCGCCTTCTCGAGAGCCGGCCCATTTTTGGTATCGACGTTGGACGCCGCAAAAAAAGGTCGGGCCATCTCAAGCAGCGCCGGGACCGGAGTCTTGCGGATATACTCCGCATTCATCCAGGTCAGCTTGACCGGATCGAACGTCGCGGGGCTTTTTTGGCAGCCCGCCAAGTCGAACTTGGCGACGAGTTCCTCTTCGCTGAATATTTGCTGCGAATCGGACGTGGACCAACCCAAAAGAGACAAATAATTGCGCAGGGCGGCGGGAAGAAAACCCTGATCCCTGTACTCCAGGACCGAGGTCGCGCCGTGGCGCTTGGACAGCTTCGCTCCATCGGGACCCATGATCATCGATAGATGGGCGAAGCGGGGCAAAGGCCATCCCAAGGCCTCGTAGATTTGGACCTGCGACGGTGTATTGGAAAGGTGCTCATCGCCGCGAATGACGTGGCTGATCTCCATCAAATGGTCATCCACCACGCAGGCAAAGTTATAGGTCGGTCCATCGGAAGTTTTCCAGATGACGAAATCTTGTTGGAGCTTGTTCTCGAAAGAGACCGCTCCGCGGATTAAATCAGGGACTACCGTGGCGCCGTCTTCCGGCATCTTAAAGCGCACCGCAGGCTTCTTTCCGGCCGTTTCAAGCTCTTGCCGCTGCTTATCCGTTAGACGGCGGCAGCGCCCGTCATAGCGCGGCGGACGCTTTTCCAACTGGGCCAAGCGGCGCATGGCGTCCAGATCCTCTTTTGAGCAGTAGCAATGATAGGCCTTGCCTTCCTTGAGAAGCTGGTTCAAATACCCGCGGTAGAGTTCGAGGCGCTGCATCTGGAAATACGGGCCGTAAGGGCCGCGGCTTTGGGATAAGTCCAACGGCCCTTCATCCCAGTCCATCCCCATCCAGCGGATGGACTCCAAAATCGCCGTTACGGAATCCTCGGTCGAGCGGACCTCATCCGTATCCTCGATACGCAGCACAAAGGCGCCTTTGTGGTGGCGGGCGAAAAGCCAGTTAAAAAGCGTCGTGCGAGCGCCGCCGATATGCAAAAAACCGGTCGGGGACGGAGCGAAGCGGGTGCGGACTTTTGAGTCGCTGTCGTTCATAAAACGGAGTTCTCCAGGAGTTCCTGAGCGTGCTTGCGGCTGGCGGCGGTGGCCGAGCGGCCGCCCAACATCAGCGCCAAGGCGTCAAGCCGCCGTTCCCCGTCAAGTTTTTCCAAAGATACGGTGGTTCGGCCATGAACCGCAGCCTTGCTGATAAAATACTGGTTCTTGGCCCAACAAGCAACTTGGGGCAGATGAGTGACGCAGAGCACCTGCCGGGAGCGCCCCAGCCCGGCCAATTTCTGTCCCACGGCCCGCGCGGTGGCGGCGCCCACGCCGGCGTCCGCCTCATCGAAAACCAAAACGGGAACGCGGTCCGCTTTGGCCAAAACGGTTTTCAAGCCCAGCATCAGGCGCGAGAGCTCCCCGCCCGAAGCGACGTCCTTCATCGGGCGCAAAGACTCTCCGGGGTTGGCGCAGAACATGAATTCCACCGTGTCCGCCCCGGTTTTCCGGTAAGAGCCTTCCTCCATCTCGACCGCAACGAAAAAACGGGCCTGCGAGAATCCCAGGCCCGCGATTTCCTTGGCCAGGGCACCCTCCAATTTCTTGGCGCTTTTGAGGCGTGCTTGATGAACCTTCAGGCAAGCCGCGTCCAGCGTCTCGGCCGCGCGGGAAAGTTCCTCCTCTAAAAGTCCGGAGCGCTCGTCAAAATGCTCCAAGCGCGAAAGCTCCTCGGCTAGGCGCCCATGAGACTCCAGGACGTCGGCCAGAGCGGGGCCGTATTTTTTCTTCAAAACCGACAGCTTCTCAAGACGCCCCAAAATCTCATCGAGCCTTCCCGGGTCGAGCTCCAGGCGGGACCGATAGATCCCCAAATCCCGGGCGGCTTCCTCCACCGCCGCGCGCGCGGATGAGAGGCTTTCGCTCAGCGGGCGCAAGGACTCGTCGATTTTCGCCAGTTCGGAGACGGCCCGCTCCGCTTTTAAAAGCCCGGCCGCGGCCGAACCTTCCTGCTCGTAAAGGACCTCGTGGGCCGAGTTGGCCAAGCTCTTCAGGCGTTCGCCGTTCTTAAGCCGCGGCAAAAGAGCCTCAAGCTCTTCGTCCTCGCCGGGGGAAAGCCTGGCGCCGTCAATTTCATGGACTTGGTAGCGCAAAAAATCAATGCGCTTGGCGCGTTCTTCCGCGGAAAGGCGCGAGGAGACCATCTCGGCGTTAAGCGCGGACCAGCGCTCGAAAGCCTCCGCGACGGCAGCGCGCTCCTCCTCGTGGCCGCCGAAGCGATCCAGAATGTCCAGGTGGCGAGATTCCCGCGTCAGGCTCTGCTGCTCGTGCTGGCCGTGGAAATCGACCAGTTCCGATCCGATGTCGCTTAAAATCGCGGCGGACACCGCGTGCCCGTTCAAAAACGACCGGCTTTTTCCCGAGTCGTCCATTTCCCTGCGGATGACGCCCCGCTCTCCCAGGATGCCAAAACGCGTGCGCGCTTCCTTAGGGAAATCCGCGGCGTCGAAAGCCGCCTCGACCTGGAGGCGGCTCTCCCCGGAACGCAGCCACAGGGAGCTCCCGCGGGAGCCCAAGGCGAAGCCCAGCGCCTCGATGAGAATGGATTTCCCGGCGCCGGTTTCACCGGTTAGGATATTGAATCCGGCTCCGGGCCCGAAGAGGATGTCCTCGACCACGGCGAAGTTCTTAACGCGCAGGGACCGGAGCATCCTAACGCTCCCCCCACTTGAGCTTGCGGCGCAGGACGTCGTAAAAAGAGCGGCCCGGCGGCATCAAGAGAGTCAGCGGGTTTTTCCCGCGGCGGATCACGATTTCATCTCCCGGCCGGACCCGGCATCCAGTTTGCCCATCCAAGGACAAAATCGTGCGGTACGGCTCATGGCCGCTCCGAGCCATGACGCGCAGCGCGAGCACGCGCGCCTCGGGCAGCACCAGGGGTCTTTGCGTCAACGTATGCGGGCATATGGGCGCGACCAAAAGAACGTCCAGAGAGGGCTCCACGATGGGTCCCGAAGCCGCCAGGGCGTAGGCGGTCGAGCCTCCCGGCGTTGAAACGATGATCCCGTCTCCGAAATAGTCGGCCAAAACCCGCCCGCCCGAGGACAAGCGCAGGGTGACGGCGCGCGCCTGATCCCCGCAGCGCACGACGGCGTCGTTGAAGGCCGGCGCCGGCCCGAAGATCCGCTTCTTTCCACGGAAACACTCGACTTCCAAAGTCATGCGCCGTTCGGACGCGAAGCGCCCCCGCGCGAGATCGCCGCGCCGGCGCGAAAGCTCCGAGGCGTCAAGGCTGGTTAAAAAGCCCAGGCCGCCCGCGTTGACGCCTAAAAGCGGGATGGGGCGCCGCGACAACAGACGCGCGGCGCGAAGCATGGTTCCGTCTCCGCCCACAGCAATCGCGATGTGGGCGTTTTGGGCGCCGCGCGGCAACTTTTCACCGCGGCTTACCGCGGCCGAAACGCCCGCGCCGCGCAAAACAGCGAGAACCCGCTTCATCACGGAGTGGGCTCCGGATTTTTCCTCATTGTAAAAAAGGACGGCCGAGGATATCCGCCGTTTTCCCGAATGCGTCTTTGAAGCCGATGGCATGCCCATGGATTTCGATTTCAACCGCGCGTCCCTTGAGAAGAGAAGCGATTATATCAAATTGTCGACGGCCGGCTTGAAAGGACGCGGGCTCAACGCCGGCGCAGGCGTCGGCCGCGCATATCCTCCAAAAGCCGCTGGCCCGGCGCAGCGGAATTCCCGGGAATCGCGCCCGCCACGACACCTCCGCGGATGCCGACGTTTCGGACCCTAGGACGATTTCATCAATGCGCCGGATGCGATACGCCCGCATGAGATCCTCCAAGGACTTTCCCGGCGCCCCGACGCCGAAAGCGACGGTTCGCCCCGGCGCTTCAATCACGCCCAAACCGGAGCGCGCCGGCCATAAATAAGCCGCGCGCAGCGAGGGCGCAGACGCCGCGTCCCACGCGGCCCCGAAAACTAAAATTCCGGCGGCGGCGCTTAAAATAACCACCCGCGTGGTCTTGCTCCAATCAAAGAGGAGCGCCCCGACGGCCGCGTAATAAGCGGCGATGGAACATCCGCGCATGGAATAAAGCGACGCGGAAGAAAACGGCAGGGCGGAAAACACGAAACAGGCACGGCAGAACGCGCCCAACGCCCGCGTCATGACCCAAGCCGTTGCATGGACAAGCAGTTCACACCTCAAAAGAAAAGCCGAACCCAGCAAAAAACCGCCGGCCATGAGCCAGGCGGCGCACGGGATGAGCACGAGATTGGCCGCGCTGCCTAAAACAGAAGCGCGGCCAAAGACGCCCGCGAACACCGGCCAGAGCATCAATTCCACCGTCAAAGTCGCGGCTGCGTTGCGCAGTATCCGCGAAATCAAGGACGGCAAACGCGCATTAAACGCCGGCGCCAGATGGCCCGACCAAGCGTCCGCGGCCGAAAGCCCCAGCATGGCGAGATAGGTCATCACGAAGCCGGGCGAGAAAAGCGAGCGCGGATCAAGGAGCAGGATAACCCAGGCCGAAAGAACGAGCCCCTGGAATCCCCCCGTGTCGCGGTCAAGCAGAACGGCCGCGTAGTAGGCCAGCGCGCAGCAATAGGCGCGGGCATAGGGAGCGGACGCCCCCACCATGACGGTATAGAATCCCGCGGCCAGGGCCGAGCCGAAAAACCTGGCCGCGCGGGAAGCTCCCAGCCAAGATAAAAGCCATACCGCGGCCAAAATCACCAGCGCCACCTTGGCGCCGGAAGGCACCAGGAGATGCATGACGCCCGCGTCCTGGATGGCGGCGCGAAGCGCCGGAGACAGCCGCCCCTTGTCGCCGAACATTAGGCCGGACAGCACGTGCGCCTTCTGCGCGTCCAAGGTCTTAAAGTACCCGTCCTGCATTTTTTCGCGCAGCGTCTGCGCCCAATAAGATGGAAGGCGAACGCGCGAAACCGGACCCGGCAGGCGCTCGAAATCCTCGGCCCAGAACACCCAGCAGATGCCGCGCTCCGCCAAAAAGGCCTGTTCGTCAAAGCCGCCGGGATTACGGGCGGATTTGGGCGCCTCGAGCCGCCCAAAAAAGCGCGCCGTCTCGCCGGGCCTGAGAAACTTCTCACGGGCGAAAAACCAGGGAAAATACACGAGCGTTCTTTGGGCCGCGACCGGCACCCCGTTTAATGAGCGCATGCTCGCTTCGATTTTTATGCCGCGGTAGTCTTCGCCGGGCGCGGAAAGAACCTCCGCGTCCATGATGACGCGCCTTCCGGTGGCGGCCGCGATTTTCGGATCGGGATGGACGGCAAAAAACCCGGCGGCGCGCAACGCGCACAGAGCCGCGATATAAGCGCCCAAAACCAAGAACAGAGAGCGGCGCAAGTAGCATGGAGGCATACCAGCATTACGATTAACCCGCCCAAAAGGTTCCGTATCCTTTTGATATACTAGAAGCCCGTGCCAAGGAAAAACGCCGAGCCGGCCCTAGGGCTCATGTCCGGCACCTCGGCCGATGGCATCACCGCGGCTCTATGCCGGTTCTCAAGAGGCGGCGCGCCCGCGGCGCAGGTGCTGGCTTTCCGGACCTACCCGTATTCTTCCGCGCTCAAGCGAAGGATTTTGAACGCCGCCGGACTCAAATTGGCGGAAATCTCCCGGCTTAATTTCGAAGTAGGACTCGCTTTCGCCGCCGCCGCGCGGAAGTTCCTAAAAAACCGCCCCAAGCCATCGGTCATCGGCTCGCACGGCCAGACCCTCTGGCACGGCCCCGAAGACTCGCCCCCCAACACTCTTCAGATTGGAGAACCCTCCTTCATCGCGGAGGCGACGGGCGTTCCGGTCGCGGCCGACTTCAGGTCCCGCGACATGGCTGCGGGCGGGCAGGGCGCGCCTCTGGTCGCCGCCTTCGACGAATTCGTCTTCGCGCGACGAAGCGGCCGGCCACGGGCGATTCAAAACATCGGCGGCGTGGCCAACGTTTCCTTCATCGATTCCCGCGGCCTTCTAGCGTCCTTCGACACGGGTCCCGGCAACGCGCTCATGGATTTAGCCGCGCGTCTGGGCGGCCAAGGCCGCTTGGACATGGACGCGGGCGGCCGCTTGGCGGGGCGCGGTCGAGCGGATGAAAAAACCCTGCGCCGCCTGCTGGCGCATCCCTATTTCAGGCAAAAACCGCCCAAATCCATCGACAAAAACTTTTTCGGCCCGGAGCTCCTGCGCCGCCACTTCGGCGCCGTGACGCTGCGGCGGCTACCGGACGTGCTGGCCACGCTCTCGTGGTTTACCGCGCGCTCCATCGCTGAGGCTTACCGGCGCTTTGGCCCGCCGGGTTTGTCGCAAGCCGTGATCAGCGGCGGCGGAGCCAAAAATCCCGTTTTGATGCGCCGCTTGGCCCAGGCGCTCTCGCCCGTGCCGGTCGTGCTCTCGGATCATTATGGAATCCCCGTCATGGCCAAGGAAGCCGCGGCCTTCGCTTGGCTGGCTTGGCGCGCCGTCCGCGGGCTGCCCAACAATTGCCCTAAAGCCACCGGCACCCGAGGTCCGCGCGTTTTAGGTAAAATAGTTCCGGTATAAATCCCGGAGAGAACCATGAAAATATCCAAGGCTATAGAGAAACGCATGAGGGAGTATCCCGCTTTCTATCAGGCCGTGTGGCGGGCCTGCGCGGAGATTCCCGCGGGCCAAGTGCGCACTTACGGTTGGATCGCGCGGCGCGTCGGGAAGCCAAAGGCCGCGCGCGCGGTCGGTCAAGCGCTGGGCAAGAACCCCTTCGCGCCCGCCATTCCCTGCCACCGCGTGGTGGGAGCGGACGGACGCCTGACCGGATACAGCGCCAAGGGCGGCGTCGCAACCAAGCGGCGCATGCTTATTAAGGAAGGCGTCTCGAACATCCGGGGTGCGTTAGTTCGAGATGTCAAAAACCAACGGACTTTGGAAGTTTTAGACGTGAAGCTTTCTCCCGCCCGCTGACTCAGGCGATGTGCGGACGCTACACCCTCGCGGCCGCTCCGGTATAATATCGCTCCCGGACAGGACGTCCCCGTCATCGTCAGCGAGGCACGAAATCGCGCGCGGCGGCGCTGTTTGGTGCCGGCCGGCGGATTTTACGAATGGCGCCGGGAGCCGGGGAGAAAACGCATCCCCATGCGCTTCGCGCTTAAAAGCCGCGAACCCTTCGCCTTCGCCGGGCTGTGGGGTCTTGGCGCGATCCCCGAGGGCGGGACATCAAGACTTTCACCATCGTCACGACCGAGGCCAACGATCTGGTGCGCCCTCATCATCCCCGCATGCCCGTGATGCTTCGCGCGGAGACCGTAGCGGCGTGGCTCGATTCGGGTTCGGACGATCCCACGCGACTTGCCTCCCTTTTTGCGCCCTACCCGGCCAAAGACATGGACGCCTACGAGGTTTCAGACGCGGTCAATTCACCGGCGAACGACGTGCCGGCCTGCGCCGCCCCGTTCTAAACCGCGGCCAAGACCAAAGCCGCCACCAAGAGGTTCCCTAAAAGGGCCGCGTACGGATAAAAAATGCTGAGCAGCAGATCGTAAAAAAGAGCGCGCCCCCCGCAAGCTCCGGCCACCAAAACAAAGCGCTTAACGCGGCGAAAATAAAAAGCGCTCCAGCCGGGGTGGAAGCGGATTCCCCTGTGCGCGCATCATCCCTAAATTCCGGCATAGACATGACCCATAAAGTTTACGTAAAGCAGCCTATTTTATGATGAGAAAGACCAGCCAAAGGCCCTTGCGTCGGCTAGATTTCCAGTCTATACTCCAGGCGTGAACAGCGTCCGCCCCGAGCGTAAAATTCTGCCGCTTGTCGCGCTCCTCCTTCTTTTTCAGTTAGGCGCCGCCGCGGCCCAGCAGGAAGGCTCCCAGGAAGAAGCGGGAGCCTCAGGCGTTTCCATCGCCGTTCCCACGACGATTTCGGACATTGCTTCTCCGCTCTTTCCCCAAACGTATCTCGCCCAGCCGCCGATTGCCAATCTCAATTTAGGGCAGGAGTTCCCGGCCCAAAACCCGTTGGCGAGGAGTCCATCGCGGGCGGCGCTCCCACAGCCGGCCATCGGACTGACGCAGAATGCGGCCGCAGCGGCGCCAGCCGCAATCCGATCTCCATCGATGACCGCGTCTCCGCCCGCTACGAAGGGGACTCCCCAATCCAAAAACGGACGAACGATCAACGCGCAAGCGGAGGTTCACAAAGCCTTTGCCGGCGTTGGAAACGCGAAGTCGCTGCGCGGGATCGAATCCGGACACGACGTGTCCGCCAATCTCGACGCGCTTTTCGACGAGAACAACGTCCTTTTGAGGCGCTCAGCTTCCGGAGATTGGGACGCCGCCCATCCCAGCCGGGCGGCGTCCGGATTGCTGCGCGCCGCCGATTTCTTGAAAAAACGCGGCGTTGACGTCCCGTTTCAAAGCATTCACGTCTCTCAAAATCCAACTGCGAAACAAACCGGCGGAGATTCGTCCTTGGTCCTGCTGTCCCGCGATCTCAAGGCCGCCTTGGGATTGGACAGGCAAGACGATTCCGCCGGCATCGACGGGCTCGTCCGGCTCCTGCTGAGAAAACACCTGGAAGCGGGAATAGCGGAGCCCTTGAGATTTTCCCCAAATGAGACCGCCCAGCTCGGCCTCGGCGCGGATTCTTCGGTCACGGCCGAAGAGGCGCTGACAGCCTTCGAGGCCCGTTGGCTGAAAAAATTTCCGAGACTCGAGCGCGCCCTGAGCCGCCGCTCCGGCGAAGACGCAGCGCCGGTGGCCCGGATTAATACGCTTGACTCGGCCGCCAAATCCGTTTTTATCGCTCCGGGCCTGGACATGCTTTTTTTTCAACGCTCTTTCGGCGGCGGCATCATGGCCAGAGGCGTTGGGCCCAAAGGAGATTTCGCGGAGCGCGAACAAAACCTGGACTTCGGCGGCAGGACGCTCAAAGGCGTCTACTTCGATCCGGCCGAGAAGTCCCTCATCCTTGTGGGCAATACGGGCCGCGAATACACCCTTGAAAAACGCCCTCTGGGTCCGGACGGAAAAATAGGGGAAGCGGCGGAGCGCATTAGCCTGCTCGGCCTGGACGAGGCCTTGGGATCGTTCTATGACCCGGCGGCCCGCAACTTGATTCTGGTCGGCGATCAGACCGCGGAAACCTTTGGGATTTCCGGAAAATCCGCGACACCTAGGTCGAAAATCCAGGCTCCCGGCTCATGGTCCGGCGCCGCTTACGACGCCGCGCACGGCCTCTTATACCTCGCGGACGCCGGCGGCGAAAAAATCTCGGCCTGGAACGTTTCCAAAGACGGGCGCCTCTCGCCGGGGCCGGAAAGCCGGACCTCCCGTCCCATAGAAACGCTGATCTTTAACGCCGCCGATAAAACCATCCTGGGCTATGATCTCAATTCGCGGCGCTACGAGATTTTTTCAGCGGGCCCGGACGGCCGCGTCCAGGACGAGGAAAAATCAATCACCTTTCCCGTCGCCGCCTCGGGCAGAAATATCGTGGCGCTCAATCCAGCGGACGGCGCGATTTACGCCTTGGGCGCGTTGTACGGCGGATTTTTTTCCGGAGCCCCAGCCTTGTTCCAGTTTTCGCCCGATTCCGCCATTCGAAAAAATCGGCGCGATCCCATCGCCGATCATTCCGGCCTTTCCCCTCCGGTCGTGGACGCCTTGTCGGCCATAATCGGATATCTGCCGGAAAAACGTCTGCAAAAATTAGCCGAGATGGCAAAAGCGGGCAATCGCCGCTGGGCGCAGTCTCTTTGGAACGCGCTCGGCAAGCACGTTTCCGACGGCAGCCCCGGAGCCAAAGGACAGGACGCGGCGAAGGCTTGGTGGAACCGGATTTTCAAGTCTCCCTCGCCCAATGAGCTGACGCAAATTCCCGGATCCCAGTTCTGGCTCGACGCTCGAAGCCGTGACGCCATCCGACAAAGAATGCCCACGCTTTGGGCCCTGCTCTCGGATCCCCAACGCCTGCCCAAATTCCTCATGGCCCTGGGCTTCCTGCGCCTCAGCCATCACTACGATTTAAATCACGCCGGAAAATTCGCCGCCGGGGATACGCCGCTTTCCTGGGCCCAGCAGCATCAAGCCGTCTTCCAGCTCAACGAACTCCGCATCGCGCCCGTAAGCTCGAGCTTCCGCCGCCATATTATTTACGTCGAGGACTCGGAAGGTTTTTTTGCCGTGGAGCTCAAGATGCCGGGGCAGGATCCGGGGCGCGGCTATATAGAGCCGGAAAATTTCACGGTGGCCAAGGATCTTTGGGATAAGAGCCCCCACGATCCCGGCGTCGTCAAGCCGCTCTATTTCGGGCAATTCGCGGGCAGCGCGCGGCTCTATGGCAAGAACGTCGATTATGGAGACAAGAGCCCTCTGGGCCTGCTGCTCTTCAGCTATGACGATGGGGAGCGCTTCAAGCACGCGGTGCCGCTGATGCAGGGCGTCGCGGTCGAGAAAAAAACTTCATTCAACGAAATTCTTCTCCAGGTCGCCACGGACGCCACGGTCGCCGCCGTGCGTCTGCACCGCATGGGCTGGAGCGGGAGTTCCGGGAACTGGACCGACATGCACGACGAAAACATCCGCGTGACCAAGGAGGGACGAGGAGTCCTGGTCGCCGATTTCGGGGTTTTTTCGCGCGAACCCATCGATATGAAGGAGCGCCGGCGCGAAACCCTGCGCCAGCTCGGGCAATACGCCGTCCCGAACGTACTCAACGCCATTTATCCCGAAGTCGTCAGGCGGCTCTCCGAAGGAGTCACGGATGAATTGGAGCGCAAGAAAATAGCGGACGACGTCCGACAGGAACTGGGGATTTAAACGCCTTAGCCCGTCTTGCTCTTGCGCACGGCTTGATCCAAATCCGCGATTAAGTCCCGCGCGTCCTCGATGCCGACGGAAAGGCGAATGAGCCCGTCGGCAAGCCCCGACTTCAGGCGCTGCTCCCGGGGAATCGCGGCGTGCGTCATGCTCGCGGGATGGCCGATGAGGGATTCCACGCCTCCCAGACTTTCCGCCAGGACGAAAATCTTGGTCGCGGAAATCATTTTTTTGGCGCGGCCAAGCCCGCCCTTAAGCTCGAAGGAAATCATGCCGCCGAAGCCCTTCATTTGGGCTTTGGCCGTGCGGTGGCCGGGATGGCCGGCGAGCCCGGGGTAATGGACCCGCGCGACTTCGGGGTGCGCGTGCAAATGCCTGGCCACGGCCAGGGCATTCTCGCAGTGCCTGCGCATGCGCAGGGCCAAGGTCTTGGTCCCGCGCAGAACCAGAAAGCAGTCCATGGGGCCGGGCACGGCGCCGACGGAATTTTGCACGAACTTGAGTTTTTCGTAAATCTCCGCGTCGCTGGTGGCGACGAATCCGCCCACCACGTCCGAATGCCCGCCGAGATATTTGGTCGTCGAATGCGCGACCAAGTCCGCGCCCAAGAACAGGGGCCGCTGCAGGGCCGGACTCGCGAAAGTGTTGTCCACCGCGGCCAAGACGCCGCGCTTTTTAGCCAAGGCGCAGGCCTTGCGGATGTCCGTCACGCGCAACAGCGGGTTGGAGGGCGTCTCGACCCAAAGAAGCTTGGTCCGGGGCGTCATGGCCCGTTCGATGGCGCCCAAGTCGGTGGCGTCCACAAAGGTAAAGTCCACTCCGAAGCGGGAAAAAACCTTGGTGAACGCGCGGTAGGTGCCGCCGTAAACGTCGTTGCCCGAGACGACATGGTCTCCGGCGTTCAAGGTCATGATGACGGAGGAAATCGCGCCCATCCCGGAGGAAAAGCACAACCCGAAGCGCGCGCCCTCCAAGGCGGCCAAATTGGCCTCGAGCGCGGCGCGGGTCGGATTGCTGGTTCTGGAATAATCAAAGCCTTTATGCCGGCCGGGCGCCTCTTGGACGTAGGTCGAGGTCTGGTAAATCGGGGTCATGACGGCCCCGGTCGCGACGTCCGGCGCCTGTCCGGCGTGGACGGCCAACGTGGAGAATCCGCGGTTTTTTGATTCGCCGGGTCGCGCCATCATTTCCTTACCGGCTCCCGGCCGCGGGTTGGGCGGCCTGCTGCGCCTCGGCCTGCTCCTTGGCCTGTTTCGCGGTCAGGGAATTGATGCGGCTCCTCACTCTCTCCGCTTCCTTCCTATCGAGAAAATCCAAGTTTCCCGAGTCCACGATGCGCTGGTAGACGGACAGCGCCTTCGCCGGATCGTCGAGCTTGCAGCTGAAAAACAGGAAGCGGCAATCGTAAAGGCCCGCCTCTTGGTAGAGCGCTTCGGCGGCCGGACGGCCTTGGGAGACCTGGGAGACGATCATCTCGTCGGTCTTGACCGCCATGCCGTACTGATCCAGGTGCTGGGCGAATATCGCCGCGATTTGCGACAAGGCGGAGACGGAGTCGGGGCTCTGCGGATAATCCGCGGTGAACGACTGGTAGGCGCCGACCGCCTTCTGGTAGAGACCCAACTGGGCGTAGAGGGAGCCTAGGGCGAACTGAACCTTCTCGGCTAGCGCGCTTTGCGGGTAAAGCGCGAGAAACTCCTGGGCCCCCAGGAGCGCGCCGCGGTTGTTGCCCGCGGATTGGTCCAAGAGCGACAAATCCCATTGCACTTGGTCCATTCCCGAATAATCCGGGAACCGCGCCATGAAGCCGCGGATTTCCGAGCGGGTGGCGCCGTAGAGTTCCGCCCCGAAATCCTGAACTAGGAGGTGAACGAGCGCCGCCAGACGTTTGGAGACGGACGCCTCCGAGGGCGCCTGCGCCGCGCTCGCAATCGCGGCCTTGTAGCGGCCCGGCAGGCGTTTCTTGGCGATATCCTGGAACATGGACTGCGCCTGCAGGGAAACATCCGCGTTGGGAAATTCGTAGAGCAGATGAAGGAGGTCGACCATCGCCTGATCGTGAAGCCCCTCCCGCTCCTCCAAAGACGCCGCTAAAAACCGGGCCTGGGGCGCGTCCGCATTATCCGGGTTTTGGGACGCCAGAAGATTCAAGTCGTCGACCATTTCGGATTCGGCCCCGGCATAATCGCCGTTTTTGGCCGCGTCCTGAAGAAAGCTCCAGCGCCGGGTCCATGACAACGAAGGCGAAGGCGCCTGCGCGGCGGCCGGAGCCGACTGCGCCGCCAAATCCGCGGAACTAGGCTCGGCTGCGGAAACGGAACTGCCCGCGGCGGCTAGACCTTGCCCCGCGACAGGGGCCGGCGCGGCCGTTTGCGGCGCGGAAAAAGGAGCTTGAGCAAAAGCGGAACCCGCCGTCAAAAAAGCCGACAAGGCCAGAGTTCGAATCATGAACCGCCTCCCATGCGGCGGTTGAAGGCGCCGCCGCGCGCCGCGAAATCGGAAACGGAGCTCAGCACGTCGTATTTCGTGATGATATCATAAACGCCCCGGCGCAGCTCGACCAAGACCGCTTGGCGCTGGGCGCCCATCAAGCTCAGCACCGCCTCGATGCGCGCGCTGGGCGCCACGACCGGCAGCGGCGCCGTCATGGCCTCGCGCGCGATCATCTTCTTGATGTCGCGTCCCTTGATCATCAGGCTCAAGACGTCGTCCTCGAAAACGGCGCCGGCGATTTTCTTGCCCTCCAGAATCGGCAGTTGAGAAATATCCCGCTTGCGCATGAGCTTTAAGGCCTCGAACAAGGTCTCCTTCGGCCGGGCGAAGGCGAGGCCGCGCGGCTTGGACCGGCGGGCCTTGGCGCGCAGGACGTCCTGCGCGTTCAATCCCGTTTCGTCCTCGACGTAGCGGTTTTCCCGCATCCACTCCTCGTTGTAAATCTTGGACAGATAGCGCATGCCCGTGTCCGGCAGCAGGATGACCATCAAGTCCCGCGAAGAAAGTTTTTTGGCCGCCTGGAGGCCGGCCCAGACCGCGGAGCCGCTGGATCCGCCGGCGAAAAGCCCCTCCATCCGCGCCAAGTCCCGCGTTGCGAGGAAGCTGTCCTTGTCCGCGACGCGGATGACGTCGTCCAAGACCTTGAAATGCATGGTCGATGGGAAGATGTCCTCGCCGATGCCTTCGACCACGTAGGGCTTGGCCTCGCCCACACGGTTATGATGAAACTTCTCGTAATACAGGGAGCCGATGGGATCGGCTCCGATAATCTTAATCCTGGGGTTCATCTCCTTGAGATAGCGGCCGATGCCGGAAATCGTCCCCCCCGTGCCCATTCCCGCCACGAAATGCGTGATCTTCCCTTCGGTGTCCCGCCAAATCTCGGGGCCGGTCGTCCGGTAATGGGCCTCAGGATTGTGCGGGTTGTCGTATTGGTTGGGATAAAAAGCGTTGGGAATTTCCGCGGCCATTTTTTTCGCGATGGAATAGTAGCTGCGCGGATCCTCGGGCTCGACGTTGGTCGGACAGACCACGACCTCGGCGCCCAAGGCCTTTAAAAAATTAATCTTCTCGCGTGACTGCTTGTCGGTGATGGTGAAAATAAGCTTGTAGCCGCGCAGAGCCGCCACCAGGGCCAGGCCTATGCCGGTGTTTCCCGAGGTCCCCTCGACGATGGTGCCGCCGGGCTTCAAGAGCCCGCGGCGCTCGGCCTCGTCGATCATGGAAACCCCGATGCGATCCTTGACCGAGCCGCCGGGGTTGAAAAACTCCGCTTTGACGTAGATTTTGGGCTTGAGCCCCTCGGCCATGCGGTTCAAGCGAATGAGCGGCGTGTTGCCGACGGTTTCCAGGATGCTTTCGAATTTCACCGGGCTCCTCCAGAGTCCATTTCCCTGCGTCCGGCCAGGGCGTGCGACAAAGTTCCTTCGTCGAGATAGTCCAAGTCCCCGCCCATCGGCACGCCGTGTCCTATGCGGCTGACCTTTATGTGCGGCAGGGATTTCATCTGGGTCGCGATGTAGAGAGCCGTGGTCTCCCCCTCGGCGTCCGGGTCAGTGGCCAAAATCACCTCGGTCTTATCGGCCGCGCGGCTCTTAAGCCTCTGCAGAAGCTCGCCGATGCGCAGCCGCTCGGGTCCGATGCCGTCCAGGGGAGAAAGTGCGCCGTGCAGCACGTGGTAGAGCCCGCGGTAGCCTGATTTATCGATGGCCAGAACGTCCTGCGGCTCCTCGACCACGCAAATCAAGCTCCTGTCGCGGCTCTCGTCCGCGCAGCGCCGGCACGTGTCGCTTTCAGAAAAATCCCAGCACTCCCGGCAGAACTTGACGGAGGCCTTGGCTTCCTTGAGCGCCGCGATGAAATTTTCCGCTTCGTAATCCGGAGCGCGCAGCAAATAGAGAGCCAGCCGCTCGGCCTGCTTGGGACCGATGCCGGGGAGTCTTTTGAGGCTGGCGATGAGCCGATTGAGGCTTTTCACGGCTTTTTCTTGACTTTAATGCGGCCGCCCAGAATTTCCTGCGCCTTTTGCAGCTCCGGCGGGCACGGCGCCGACGCGTCGGCCACGTCGCGCCATTCTCCGCCGGGAACTGAGCCCGCCCCCGAAACCGGCACGGCCTTGTCCACGGCCTCTTCCGGGCGTCCCTGGGACGCCGCGGGACCCAGCGCCATCGAAACTCGGGTTTCCCTCCCGCAGGCTTCGGCCGCCTTGGCCTCGATGAGGCTTCGGCTTCTTTCCGCCATGTCCAAATCAAACGGCTTCTGGAAAGAAATTTTCCAGGCTCCGTCCGAGCCCTGCGACGCCGCGGCCCGCTCCAGGACGGAAGCCAGAGACTCTTTTTCGCGACGGACGGCGGCAACGATCTTGGGCCACGCGTTGCCCTCACCCAAACCCTTTACGTCGCCCCGGCGATCCGTCGGCCGGGTTCCGTCCGTCCGGATTCCGGCTTGCGCCGGAATGGCGGAAGAAGCAGCGGGCGGGCTGCTTCCCGACAGCCGCGCCTCCAAGGACTCCAGGCGCTTGACCCATGAGGCCAAATCGCCGGCGGCCTCAAGGCCGCCGTAGAGCCCCACTTCCAAGCTCATGCGGGGCTGCTCGTCAAAGCGCATGGAATCGAAAATCGCCGCGATGCGCCGCAGCCAAAACGCCGCGCCATCGGCGCCGACGCTCTCGGCGACTTTTTTCCACGCGGGCTTGGCCGGCCCGGCGCCGCCCATCTTGTCGATGTAGATTTCCTGGAAAGCCGCGCGCAGATCCCGCAGCATCTCCTTGGGGTCGAGACCTTCGCCGTAAATTTTTTCCAGCCACCCGCCTAAAGCCGGCGCGTCCTTGGCCGCCAAGGCCTGCGCCACGCCCAAAACCGTCTCCTCCGGAACCAGCCCGAACATGTCCCGCACCGTCGCCTCGCGCACGGGCCCGCCCGCGTTCGACGCGCCGCACTGATCCAAAAGGCTCAGGGCGTCGCGCAAAGAACCGTCCGCGGCCTTGGCCAGGAGTTCCAAAGCTGGAGCCTCGACGGCGATTTTTTCGGCGCGCGCGATCTTCTCCAGGTAGGCCGCGACGGCCTCGGCCGAAAGGGGCCTGAAGCGGAACCTCTGGCAGCGCGACGCGATGGTCGCGGGAATCTTCACGGCCTCGGTGGTGGCCAGGATGAAGGCGACGTGCGGCGGCGGCTCCTCCAAGGTCTTTAAGAGCGCGTTGAAGGCCGCGGTGGAGAGCATATGGGCCTCGTCGATGATGAAAATCTTGCGCCGGTCCCGGTTGGGGACCAAAGACACGGTGTCGATGATGACCTCGCGGATGTTGTCGACGCCGGTATGCGAGGCCGCGTCCATCTCCAAGACATCCAAGGACGCGCTCGCGCCGATTTCCCGGCAGGAGTCGCAGCGGCCGCACGGCTCGGCGGCGGGGCCCTTGGCGCAGTTGAGCGCCTTGGCCAGGATGCGCGCCATCGTGGTCTTGCCCACGCCGCGGGGGCCGGTGAACAAATAAGCCTGGGCGATGCGCCCCGCCGAGACGGCGTTCTTGAGCGTGACGGAGACAGACTCCTGGCCGGCGACCTCGTCGAAGGTCTGCGGGCGGTAGCGCCGCGCCAAGGACAGGTAGGGCTTGTGTCCCTCAGTCTTCATCGCTTCCGCCGTCAAGGCTCAGGCGCCCCGGTCCCCGGGCCGCGACGTGAAGCAGGGCTCCCATGATGGCTAGGTTTTTTAGAAGCTCGATGCGCGGCGAGACATGGAATACCCAGGTGACCGGGATGAGGTAGACGGCCAGGGTCGCGGCGGCCCAGCGCGTCCGGCAGCCCAGAACCAGGGCCACGCCGCACGCCGCCTCCACCGCCGCCGCGGCCGCGCAGAAAAACGGCGCCCAAAACATTCCCGCGCCTTCCATATAGGACACCGTTCCCGAGAAATCCGTGATCTTTCCAAAGGCGGACGCTAAAAACAAAGCCGCGATCAAAAGGCGGCCGGCCAAGGCGATGATGTCTTCCCACTCCACCGGGCCCAAGCCCTATCGGCCGCCCAGGCGAAAAGGCTGCACGTCCTCGTCGCTGGTCGCCAATTCCGCGGTCTTCGCCCTAATATTGATGGTGCCCCAGACTCCGGGCATCTCATGGCCGCGCGCGTCGTAAAGGCGGCCGCGCTTTAAAACGAAGCTCACCCCGTAGGCCGTATCCGTGAAAAGGGCGTAGCCCGAATGGCCGTCGTCCATGATGCCGCGCAGGGCCAAATGGTGGATATTAAAGTCCGCGTTCGTGAATTTTTTATTCGGCTTGGTCCCCAGGGGAGCGAACGGATCGCGGTATTGGTCCCCGGTGTAGACGCTGGAAACGGAAGTCTGCTGCTGATTCGCCCTATGGGCCGAGACGAAATCCTTCGCCTTGAGCATGATGCCGCGCAAAAAAGCCTCATCCCGGGCCGAGGGAGCGTCGCGCGCGATGTCATCCATCTTGGTCAGGGCCAGGGCGTACCATTGGCTCGCCTGGGTTTGGTCCTTGGCCACGCCATAGCCGTTTTCGTAGAGGTAGCCCAGCATGAGTTCCGCCGTGGGATTGGCCGCCGAGGCGGCCTGCTTGAATATTTGCGCGGCCAGTGAGTAATTTTTCTGATTGAAGGCCGCCAATGCCACGTCCGCGGGCGACGCCGGCTGGCCGGCCGCGCAAAACACCGCGCACGCCGCCACCAATAACAGGGAAGCAATTCTCATGGCCAAGAGAAGTATACTTCGCCGGAGGCGGAGAATTCAAGGAACATCGGCCTTCGCGCGGATCCCTTGCGCTTGCCAGAGAGTGTCCAAAATATCTGACCATATGGTAGAATCTGCGCGCGATGCCGAGACGCCAATCTGTCCCAATCAAATTGACCATGCCGCAGAGGCGGTTGCTGGGCAAGTGGCATAAGAGCACGCTTAGCACGGGGTTCTCCCGGCGGCTTATGATCAGGGTGGATGTGATCATGAGCGCTGCGAACGGCCAGACCAACTATATGATCGCCAAGCAATTGGGGATCAGCCGCAATACGGTCAAACTCTGGCGCTACCGCTTCGTTCGGGAAGGCCTTCCAGGGTTGATGACGCGGCCGATACCCGGGAGGCCACCGAAACGACTTCAACTGGAGATTTCCCAACAGGTAGCGATGCCAGTGCCGCCCGTGAGAAGCACTCCGATACAGGCCGAATCGGAGGTTGCCGTTCTAGTGGGAGCGGGAAATTAGATGAGGACGGACAACCTTACTCCAGCTCAAAGGTGGCGTTCGATGCGTGCGAATACGTCAACTGGGACCACTCCTGAGAGGTCAGTTCGCCGTCTGCTTCGAACCGGCAGAGTGCGCTTCAGCTCGCATTACAAGCGCCTTCCCGGTACTCCCGATTTTATCTTGCTGAACGAGAATGTGGCTTTATTCGTGCATGGCTGCTTCTGGCACTCGCATGGATGCCAGCCGATAAGACTGCCGAAGACCAATAGGGCTTACTGGAACAAAAAGCTAGCCAGAAACGTATTTAGAGATAAGGGAACTAAGCGCCTCCTCAGAAAGGCTGGGTGGCGGCCAGTCACTGTATGGGAATGCCAAATCAAATCGCTGACGGTTCAGAACCTGTTGAAAAAGGTTGGGATGAACTAGGAGGCGAATGAAAAAAATTAGAGCAGCGTCGTTCTTCGCAGGAATCGGAGGATTCGAACTTGGTTTTGAGGAGGCCGGATTCGAAGTTGTCTTTCAATGCGAGATCCAAAAGTTCTGCGGGACCGTACTGAAGCGTCATTGGCCGAAGGTCTCGTTCGCTGAGGATATTTCCACGATTGAAGCAAAGGCGATTCCAGATGCTGAAATCTGGTGCGGTGGTTTTCCGTGCCAAGACCTCTCCGTTGCTAGAGGATCTCTGGCCCGGCATGGATTAAATGGCTCTCGTTCCGGCCTGTTTTTCAGACTTGCCGCTCTGGCGCAGAAGAAAAAGCCAAGAGTAATCGTCATGGAAAATGTGCATGGGCTGCTGAACTCAAATAACGGCAAGGATTTCGCCGAACTGCTCTTTACTCTTCAAACTCTTGGCTATGCCGTGTCATGGCGTCTATAGGGCTCCCCAAAAATCCGACCACGTGCTAAGGTAGTAAAATGACCTTCAATGGGAAGGAAAAAGAAGATGAACGGCAAGCGAAGGAAGCACGGAGCGGATTTGAAAGCGCGGGTGGCGCTG